>JAEEGH010023999.1_pt1 | contig 12351 bp, 12 predicted proteins | sample 9134181 | NCBI WGS metagenome assembly JAEEGH01 (sample SAMN16246544, study PRJNA631951) | gut metagenome | biome: gut microbiome; feature: rumen; material: DP-attached | host: Bos | place: Iran: Karaj | collected 2018-10
TCTCTGCGGTTTTGTTATCTTATAGTCACATCATAAAAGCCTTGCCTAAAAATAACTTAAAACAGATATAAAGAAAAAATAATTCGCAATTATGTTATACTAGAGGTAGGGGAACACCGCTAAAAATACAAAGTTTCTAGGAGGTGTAAATGTACAAAAAAGGGGATAAGGTTATAATCCTGGATTACAGTGGCAAGCCACTTGATCCGGCTGTGGTAGCAGAGATCGAGGAAGTCTACGGAGATGACAGAGTAAGGCTCCTTCTGCCGGACCACGCATGCTGTATGGAGTTCGTTGATCGTTTTGAGAAAATAGACGATGATAAATAAGAAGAAATTCTTCACAGTGTAAGAAAAAGGGAGAAAGCCCTTGCAGTCGATCTTCAGCTGGATATCAGGAAGTTCGCTTCCAAACATCCAAGAAGAAGAAAAGACGAGATCTTTAATGTATTTAACCAGGACAAGCACTATGTGTCAGTCCTGAATGCTTATGCCGGCAGATGCCAGATGTACGGCGAGGAAAATATAAGCGAGCGCTTCTTATATGAATATAAGGACGCACTGGCAGGAATCATCAGGACCAGAACCTTCTTCCATGATCTGGATGAGAGCATTCCGGTTCCAACCTTTAACTGATCTCGCTCCTGCAGCTTGAGAGCCCGATTCCTATGGCCAGCATCAGGTAGGGCGTTGAAGTTACAGTCGAGAAAGAGACAAGAGAATTAAGAAAATATGCAATGACAGGGAGTGCGCAGATAGTTGCTGCGCGCTCCTTTTTGTTCTTAATAAATGCGCAGAGGATCGTTCCCATAAAGAAAAGATATGTGACAACTCCAAGGAGTCCTCTTTCTATCAGCATTGTCAAAAGCTCACAGTGAGCATTGGTAAGCTTATTGCCGGGGAACGTGTTAAGCAGGGAATCTGCGATCTCAGGCACGGAGTAGGCATAAGAATAAAAGCCGTCCTGGCCTACGCCCACAAGCTTTCTCCAGGGCGATAGCGTATGAAACATATCTGCGCTGATGCTCCAGATAAGCCCTCTTCCGTTTCCAAAGTCATATCCGAAGCTGCTGCGCAGTTTATAAACCGTATATGCTGCGCCCAGTCCCAACGCAAACAGCAGAACTTCCGTAAAGAGCTTGCCCCTCCACTTTCCGCTGATTTCCTCAAACAGCCTTGATAATCTGTACAGGAAAAAGGCCGATGCCATGAGGATAAGTCCCTTAAAGCCGCTGCAGGCCTGAACAAGGAGATTGTCCTGGTAATTATAGAGGTTTCCAAAGGCCAGCATAAGGATATCCACTATCTCCATGGAGAGCCCTAAGATAAAGAGCTGAGCCGACATCTTCAAAAAGCTCTTTCTACTGCCAAGGCTCCTGAAGAGCAGCAGCAAAAATGCGCCTATTATCACCAGTCCTCCGCTCTCACTCCCCTGAGTTAGAAGAGCAACTAGCCCCAGAATCTCGTAGAGGGCAAGAAGGAAGAACTCTTTGGAAAAGAGCTTTTCAGTATAGCAAAGGCCTACTCCCAGCGAAACAAACACCGAAAGAAAGCCCACGTACCAGTTGATGTTTCCGATGGTTGCCACAAATGAATTGTTCTGATGAGCGATGGCAATTGGGTATATTCCGAATCTCCCGAGAATCCCAAGGACAAACTCAAAGGCGGGAGTCAGCAGCAGAGCAGCTGCGATATATTTTGAAAAAAGTTCCTGCCCGGAAAAGACAAGTGTAAAAAACAGCATAAGGATAACAGTAAGAAAGCCTCCTCTCCAGCCCTCAAGGCCAAAGAAGGAAACAGACTTATTTATGGAAAAGACAAAGCTTATGATGTTGGAGAACAAAAAGGCCGTGAGTCCGAAAAAAGCAAAGCTATCTTTATCTATTCCTGACAAAAGCTTCTTTCTCTCAACCATCACAAGTTCAAGGGCAAAAGCCGCGCTCACTCCCAGGTACAAAAGCCCCTTACTCTCTCCCAGCATATAGTAACCGTCCTTCATATATAAAGGAAGGATGGTGCATATTATTATCAGATAACCCCAGGTTATGTATTTTCGCAATTTAGTAATTCTCCTATGGCAGCATTCTTTGGCGTTATCTCAAACTCCACTTTCTTTTTGGTGCTCGGGTGCTTAAAGACATACTTATAAGCAACCAGGCAGACATTCCTTATTCCGGCTTTTTCTGCATATTCCCGGCTTATCTCGTTTCCGTACTTATCATCACCAAGGATTGGATAGCCTCTGCTGGCCAGCTGGATCCTGATCTGATGGAAGCGCCCTGTAAGAAGATGGATTTTCAAAAGAGCTGTTTCACCCTTTGTAGCTATGACCTCGTATTCCAGTTCTGCCTTCTTGGCATCTCCCCCAATGGTCTCTACCTTCTCATCTTCCCTATAAATATCCGCAAGGCCATTATCTGCACGCCTTATGAGAAGATCTGTCAGATGCCCCTTTGATTCCGCAGGGATTCCAAGACACAGAGCATAGTAGTATTTCTCTGTCTTGTGAAGCTTAATCTGCTGTGCCAGATCTGATGCGGCCTTTTTATTTTTGGCCAGCACTATCACACCCTCAACAGGCTGATCGAGTCTGTTCACAGTAGCAACATAGGGCGGCAAATTTCTTTGCCGCCCTTTGGTATTCATCTTATCTTTGCGGGCAAGATAATTTCTTGCTGCGCTCACAAGGTCCATCCTTCCGGCTCTCGCGCCTTCTGTTGCCATACCTGCCATCTTGTGGCATACCAGGATGTCCTCGTCCTCATAAAGATAATCTATGCTGTTAGTCATTCATCATACCTTGAATCTGTAACCTACGCCCCAGATAGTCTCAATGTACTGAGGATTGGAGGTATCATATTCGATCTTCTCACGGATCTTCTTGATATGTACTGTTACAGTAGCGATATCACCGATGGAATCCATGTTCCAGATCTTGCGGAAGAGCTCTTCTTTTGTGAACACGTGGTTAGGGTTCTCAGCAAGGAAGGTAAGAAGATCAAACTCCTTGGTGGTAAAGCTCTTTTCCTGATCATCGACATATACACGTCTTGCTGTCTTGTCGATCTTAAGGCCTCTGATCTCAACGAAGTCATTGTTCTCATGGCCTGAGCCTACAAGTCTTGAGTATCTTGCCATGTGTGCCTTAACACGGGCAACAAGCTCTGAAGGGCTGAAGGGCTTAGTTATGTAGTCATCTGCACCAAGTCCCAGTCCTCTTATCTTATCAATGTCATCCTTCTTGGCTGAAACCATAAGGATCGGCACGTCTTTCTTTTCTCTGATGCGCTTACATACTTCAAAGCCATCCATTCCGGGAAGCATAAGATCAAGTATTATAAGATCAAAGTCCTCCGCAAGTGCAGTTGCAAGTCCAGCATCCCCAGTGTTCTCAATTGCAACCTCAAAATCGCTAAGCTCAAGATAATCCTTCTCAAGGTCAGCAATCGCCTCTTCATCCTCAACAATAAGTATTCTACTCATACACTCTCTCTGCCTTTCTATGGATTATTGTGTTTCATTAGCTACAGTTACTGTATCAGAGTTATCCGCATACTCTACGTACTTCCTCAGTACGAAATGCATGCAGGTACCTTCGTTCTCGTGGCTGGTAGCCCAAATATATCCGCCGTGGTCCTCAATGATCTTCTTGACGATTGAAAGACCGATTCCGCTTCCGCCCTGCTTGGAGTTACGGGAGGAATCCGTTCTGTAGAACCTGTCGAAGATATTGGGGATATCCTTCTGGGCAATGCCCTTACCGTTATCCTCAATCTCGACTCTCACCGAATCGATCTCATCAAGGATCCTGATATCGATCTGTCCGGTTCCGTCGTCTCTTCCCAGGTACTTAACACTGTTGTTCACAATGTTGTTTACTACTCTCTTGATCTGCTCTGCGTCGGCTACGATCAGGGTATCCGGCGTTATCAGATTGGAGTAGTTGAGCTTGATGTTCTTGCTCTCGAGATCAGCTCCGATCTCATCTATACAATCCCCGAAATAATCAGCCACATTGATCTTGGTGAAGTTGTAGGGAATTCTGTTGTTATCAATACTTGAATACAATGTAAGCTCATTAATAAGGTTGTTCATGTCGTTGGCCTTGCTATTAATGATCTTAATGTATTTCTTCTGCTTGTCGGGACTGTCTGCAACGCCCTCCAAAAGGCCCTGTGAGTATCCCTTTATAGCAGTGATAGGTGTCTTTAGGTCGTGGGAGATATTACTGATAAGCTCTTTGTTCTGCTTCTCCCTCTCTATCTTCTCTTCCGCGGATTCCTTAAGACGAAGTCTCATGTCCTCGTAGTTTCGGTACATGGCTCCGATCTCACCCTTTTCCTTGACATCCGTCGGAAGTACAAAGTCGAAATTTCCATCCTTGATGTGCTGCATCGCGATGTTCAGCTGATTGATCGGCCTGAAGAAACTTCGCCCCAGCCACATGGTCAGAAGAAGGCTGGTCACGAGCAATATGAAGATTATCGCAACACACATGTAAATAACAAGCGATGTAGTGACTGCAGTTCTAATGGTTGAGATGAAATACAGACTACCCCTTGCGCCATCGGAAAACAGAAAGTCTACCTGTCTTACCAGATGCTTGGACGAGGTGTAATAAATACCCTCGATACTGTTACCATAGCCCGGGAGCTCGTTGATAACTGCCTTGGCCTTGTCTCTGCTGGCAGCATAATAAAGCTCACCACCTTTTTTGACTATGATGAAGGAATATCTCGATTCCACCTGCGCATCCAGATCTGAAAGGAACTGTTCATTCTCCAGGATAAAAGGATTGGATAACATATTGATGGCGATTTCTTTTACCAGCTCATCGGTCATCTCCGCAAAAGTACCACCGGGATCAGAGATCATACCGTAGTCAAACGCGGTGGTATGCTGCTGCAGCTGCTGTTTGTAAGCCATATACCGGCCAAAGGCCATAAATGTACCCACTGCCAGGATAAGCGGAATGACAACAATCGCCAAGGACGTAATTAAGAGTTTTGTACGAAATCTCATTGTGTCCCCCTAAGCCATAATTAAGTATATCATATTTTGGGCAAACTTAAGATATTTTTTATAGTAGTTTTGCTTGATATGCGACTTTTACCATGCTACACTTTAATGCGGATAAAAAAACGTTTTCCACACGATTATACGGAGGCTTTGATAATGATCAATTGGAACAATCTTGATACCCTTAATTCCTTTAAGGAACTCTCTAATGTTTCTAAGGTTAACCTTCAGGAGGTTATGTCAGGCGAGAGCGGAGCTGAGAGAGTTAAGAACTACTCAGTACCTATGGCAGCCGGTCTTTCTTACAACTACGCAGCAAAAGAGGTTAACGACGAAATCCTTGCAGCACTCAAGAAGCTCGCTGAGGAAGCTCAGCTTGCTGAGAAGTTTGAGGCTCTCTACAACGGAGAGGTTATCAACACAGGTGAGAAGCGCCTTGTTCTTCACCAGCTCACAAGAGGCCAGCTCGGCGATAAGGTAGTTGCTGACGGCGTAGATAAGAGAGAATTCTATGTTAAGGAGCAGAACAGAATCGCTGAATTTGCAAAGAAGGTTCACTCAGGCGAGATCGTAAACGAGAAGGGCGAGAAGTTCACAACAGTTGTTCAGATCGGTATCGGCGGATCAGACCTTGGTCCAAGAGCTATGTACCTTGCTCTTGAGAACTGGGCTCACAGAACAGGCAACTTTAAGATGGAAGCCAAGTTCATCAGCAACGTTGACCCCGACGATGCATCAGCCGTACTTAATCAGATAGATGCAGCTCATTCAATCTTCATTCTTGTATCCAAGTCAGGTACAACACTTGAGACACTCACCAATGAGTCTTTTGTTATAAATGCTCTCAAGAACGCAGGTCTTGATGCTTCCAAGCACATGATCGCAGTTACATCAGAGACTTCACCTCTTGCAAAGAGCGACAACTACCTTGAAGCTTTCTTCATGGATGACTTCATCGGCGGACGTTACTCATCAACATCAGGCGTTGGCGGAGCAGTTCTTTCACTTGCCTTTGGTCCTGAGGTATTTGCTCAGTTCCTTGACGGCGCAGCTGAGGAAGACAAGCTCGCAGCAGGAAAAGACCTTATGACAAACCCTGCAATGCTCGATGCCCTCATCGGTGTATTTGAGAGAAACGTTCTCGGATACGAGAGCACAGCAGTTCTTCCTTACTCACAGGGACTTAGCCGTTTCCCTGCACACCTCCAGCAGCTTGATATGGAGTCAAACGGAAAGAGCGTTAACCGCTTCGGCGATCCTATAGACTATGTGACAGGACCTGTTATCTTCGGTGAGCCCGGTACAAACGGACAGCACTCCTTCTACCAGCTCCTTCACCAGGGAACAGACATCATTCCTCTTCAGTTCATCGGCTTTAGAAACAGCCAGCTCAGGAACGATGTAGATATCCAGGGCAGCACAAGCCAGCAGAAGCTCTGCGCTAACGTAGCAGCTCAGATCGTAGCATTTGCCTGCGGCAAGAAGGATGAGAACCTCAACAAGAACTTCAAGGGCGGACGTCCTTCAAGCATCATCATCGGTGATGAGCTTGATCCCAAGTCACTGGGAGCTCTCCTTTCACACTTCGAGAACAAGGTTATGTTCCAGGGCTTTGTATGGAACATCAACAGCTTCGATCAGGAAGGTGTACAGCTCGGTAAGGTCCTTGCCAAGAAGGTTCTTGCTCACGATACAGACGGAGCACTTGCAGAGTACAGCAAGCTTTTGAACATCTGATAACTTAGGTAAATGAAGACAAAAATTAAGGGAGCTGATTTTCAGCTCCCTTTTTTATATGCTTTTTGTTGTTATTACATGGACTTCATCATTTCCATTACAAGAGCCGCGCAGTCTTTTGCAGCCTTCTTCTCAAACTCCGGATAATCCATTACGTCCGATCCGTCAGCCTTATCTGAGATTGCTCTGATGATAACGAACGGGATCTTGTTGAGATAGCACGCCTGAGCGATTCCGGCGCCTTCCATCTCGCAGCACATTCCGCCGAGATCTTTTATAATGGAGTCCTTGACGTCCTTCTCAGCAATGAACTGATCACCGCTGCATACCCTTCCTTCAAATACTCCAAGGTCAGGTGCTGCTGTCTTTATAGCAGCCTTTGCCTTCTCTATAAGCTCTTTATCTGCAGGGAAAGACAGTACTCCCATCTGAGGGATCTCGCCCTTCTTATAACCAAAGATAGTGGCATCAACATCGTGATAAGCTGCATCGGTTGAAAGTACGATGTCGCCGATGTTGATCCTTGCATCTAAAGATCCTGCAACTCCTGTGTTGAGCACATGTGTTACTCCGAAGGTGTCTACCAGGATCTGAACGCATATACCTGCATTAACCTTGCAGATTCCGCTTCTTACTACTACAACCTCTGTAGTTCCGATCGTTCCTTCAAAGAACTCCATGGATGCCTTATTTACTGTATTTTTAATAGTCATGGCTGCCTTAAGAGATTCTACCTCAACCTCCATGGCGCCAATAATGCCGATTTTCACTATAGCTTCTCCTTCTTATTCCGGATAAACAAGATGCTTTTCATCTATTCCGTATAATGTGTTGTCCAGATATCTCTTTGAAATGAACTTCGCCATTCCAAGGTTCATGTCCAGGTAATTTCCGCAGTCTCTGGGGCTTGCTCCGGGAACCTCTCCCTCAAAGTCCCTTGCGAACTCGAACATTCTTGTGATAAGAGGAACAATATCTTTTGAATCAAGATCTCCTGCAAGAACAACATAGAAGCCGGTTCTGCAGCCCATAGGTCCGAAGTAGATGGTTTTATCCTTGTACTCGGGATCGTTTCTTAAAAATGTTGCACCCAGATGCTCAAGAGTATGGATCTCAGCTGTATTCATGACAGGCTCTTTGTTGGGAGCAGTCATTCTAAGGTCAAAGGTCGTTAAGGTCTCCTGACCAACCTTATCTTTCCTTGATACATAGATTCCGGGCTCAAGATCTAAATGATTGACGGTAAAGCTAGCGATTTTTTCCATTTTAAACCATTCCTTTAATTATTCTCTGGCTGTCTTGTGGAATACATCATAGGAGTCTTTTAAATACTCTTTGATATTCTCATAGTCCCTGTTTGCAATAGCCGTGTAGAGCGTATCTACGATATAGAGCTGAGCAAATCTTGAACTGTTCAGTCCGCTCTTTTTATCAATCTCGGGAGAGGTTGCAAAAAGAACCTGATCGCAGCCGGTGGTCAAAGCATTGTTACCAAGCTTTGTAACTGCTATTGTAGCAGCTTCTCGCTCTTTTGCAATATTGAAGAGCTGCATCATTTCAGTATTTTTGGCATTATCGGCAAAAAAGATCGCCACATCCTTGGGGCCTATCTGAGATACTGTCATAAGATTCATGTGGTGGTCCTGATTATAAACCACATTGTAATGTATTCTGAGGAGCTTGCAATACAGATCATAAGCTGCTATTCCTGCAGTACCTACGCCAAATACCTGAATCTGCTTTGCGCTTACTATTGTTGTAACCGCATCGCTAAAAGCCTCAGCCGCAAAAAGTCTGTATGTGGTCTGGATTGCCTGTACGCTGGTCGCACAGATATTATCAGCAATGGACTGAAGCGATGTATACTCATTGACATCCTTGAAAGCAATCTTCGGGGCATTTTCTCCCACCTTTTCCAGGTTTGTATTTGCCTCAGCATAATATGCATTCTTTAGATCCTTAAGTCCGTCATATCCTATTGCCTGCGCAAATCTTGTCCAGGCGGCCTGAGTAGTACCCGACATTTCCGCAAGCTCTTTTATCGGGTGTTTAAAGAGCGCATCCTTGTGTTCAAGAACATAATCTGCCACCAGCTTTTCTGAAGAAGGCAGCGAATCATAATTGCTTTTTATCTTTTCACTAACAATATTCATATATGGCCTCCATACATAGATTTTCCCCCACTTAATAGTATATCGCATTTTTGCACACGAAATGAAATTAATTTTCAAACAATTGCTGGGTTTATTCTTAAATATTTATAAAATAAAGAGTTTTTTCTGTCTCTTTGTGTTATTCTGATGTTACGGCAGTTATATATGTGTATTTATACACTTAAGCGCTTAGCGCAGGAAAGGAGATTTCTTATTATGAAATGGGTATGTCAGGTATGTGGTTATGTTCATGAAGGCGACACTCCTCCGGAGGCATGTCCTGTATGTAAGGCACCGGCTGAGAAGTTCACCAAACAGGAAGGCGAAATGGTTTGGGCTGCTGAGCATGTCGTAGGCGTTGCAAAGGGTGTTCCCGAGGACATTATTGAAGATCTTCGTCAGAACTTCAATGCAGAGTGTACTGAAGTAGGTATGTATCTTGCTATGAGCCGCCAGGCATATAGAGAGGGTTATCCTGAGATCGGTGATTATTATGCGAAGGCAGGAATGGAAGAGGCTGAGCACGCAGCCAAATTTGCAGAGCTTCTCGGAGAAGTTCTTACCGACTCAACCAAGAAAAACCTTCAGATGCGTGTAGATGCTGAGAACGGCGCTACAGCCGGCAAGACAGATCTTGCAAAGAGAGCAAAAGCTCTTGACCTTGACGCTATCCATGATACTGTTCATGAGATGGCAAGAGATGAAGCAAGACATGGTAAAGCTTTCGCAGGTCTCCTTAAGAGATATTTTGGATAATTATTCATTCGTGTTGTTGAGAGGATTGCCAAATAATTTGGCAATCCTCTTTTTATATTTTATAAATTCGCCGGTAATAATGTGTAAAATTAGCATAAACACATACATATATAGTCTAAAAAGCGATAAAATATACTGTGAAGATGTTTTATGTTAAGGAGGTTACCATGGCAAATACAACCGCGCGAAAAGAAACTTCAACATTTAAGAGAATCCCGTTTTTCAAAACAGTTGCAGGAATGATCTCTATCAGCTATGCCTGCTTGCTGATACTGTTTGTTATTTCTATCGCTGTAGTTACCACGCAGATGATGAATATCGCAAACAGTTCTATTGAGACAGCCAACACTGTGGAAGGTGTTATGAATGACATCTCCACATTTGATGTTGATATGCGTATCGTCGATAACGACGGTTTTGCAATGGCTGCCATGTATGATACTATTGCGGGAATGGGCCAAATAGAGCAAAAGGTCCCTGAGATGCAGAACTGTATTTCAGAAATGGATGATGCTATAGCCGGTATAAAATCCGCTTTCAATACTCTTACAACTCCCGGCAGTGATGCTGCTACCGCCGTGCAGACTCTGGATCAAAACTACGCTGAGTGGAAAGCCGGATACTTGAAGGTAATAGACGCTGCTCCGAAAGCAGATGTAGATTCCATTATCCAGGTTGTATTTGTTGAGTGTTCAACACAACTTGCTGTAATGAAAGATCAGTTATCTATCCTTAACGATGAAGTCGCTAAAGTTCAGGTTCAGTCTCAGGAACTTGTTATGCAGCGCGCAAACGGAGCTGTTGGCATTGTAAATATAATGATGATTATTTACATTATTGCCATCATCGGATTCCTTGTATGGAATTACAGACAGGTTGGACGTAAGGTTAACCTCATAGCCGATGAGATAAGCGCTATGATCTCCGATATCAAATCCCATAAGGGTGATCTGACAGTTCGTCTTAAGACTAAAACTTCTTCCGAGCTTGTTCATATAAAAGATGGTTTCAACCTCTTTATTGAAACTCTTCAGATTGTACTTAAGGATGTAAAAGACGGAACCATTTCCCTTACAAGTTCCTCAGAAGATATGTCCAATCAGATCAGGCTTGCCAGCGATAATATCACCAACACATCAGCTGCTCTTGAAGAACTTTCAGCCAGCATGCAGAATGTAGCTGAAACCACTCAGGTTATGAACGAAAAGCTTGATGACATTAAGACAGCTACAGGAAATATCAACGATGGTGTTGAAGACGGAACAGCCAAGGCTGAAGAGATCAGAGCTGAAGCTATTGAGATCAAGAACGAAGCCGAAAGCAAGAAAGAGAACACCGGTACAAAGATGGAAGACCTCTCCAAAGTACTTGAGCAGTCAGTTAAAGACAGTGAGAAGGTATCTCAGATTGCCGAGCTTACCAACGTTATCCTTGATATCGCATCACAGACAAACCTCCTTGCTCTGAATGCTTCTATAGAGGCTGCACGAGCAGGTGAGGCAGGAAAAGGATTTGCGGTTGTTGCCGGAGAGATCAGCTCCCTTGCCGACAATTCAAGACAGACAGCCGGAAACATCCAGAATATCAGCAACGAAGTTACCACAGCAGTTAAGTCCCTTGCCGATAATGCGATGCAGGTTCTTGATTTCATCAATACTACCGTGCTCAGCGACTATGACGCATTTGTTGAAACAGGCGCTAAATATGAAGAGACCGCTAAGATCATCAACGAGATGCTTGATGGCATTTCAATGCAGACAACAAACCTTAATGAGATCATGGATCAGATGGCAGATTCCGTATCTTCGATTTCAGATTCCGTAAGCGAAGCTTCCGATGCAATAGGTCAGTCTGCTGACAACGCTCAGGATATCGTAGATGAGATTTCCGGTATCAGTTCTTCAATGGATATAACCAATGAAGTAACAGAGAAACTTAACGACAGTACAAAACAGTTTGTAAACATTTAAAAGCATCAATTGATAATACGTCAAAAGAGCTGATGGCTACGGCTTTCAGCTCTTTTTTTGCGCCCATTTTCTGCCTGTTTTTCCCGGTCTTTGATATGAATTTTGATATTCTGAAAAGATTTTTGTCAAATATACTTGACATTATTCTATTGTGGTTTTATTATATGATTATCAGCTGACAGATAAATAGTTCACATATAAACATAGTTTCATTCTTTATTAGGAGGAGAAATATAATGAACGCAACAGCATCTTTTGGAATGGTAATTGGATTAATGGTTGGTCTTGTAATTGCTGCAATACTTCTTAAGTTTGCCAACAAAGACCACAAGTTTAAAACACAGTATGATGAGAGACAGGAAGCAATAAAGGGTCTCGGATACAAGTACAGTTTCTATACACTGGCTTTTTTGGAAGCACTTCTGGCTATTCTCGAGATTGGTGGTATCACATTTGCAATTGAAAGATATCTTGTACACTTTATTGTACTGCTCATCGGCTTCACAGTTCTGTGCGTACACAGCATCTGGAACGGAGTTTACTGGGGACTTAACAACAATCGCAAGCGCTATACCGCTATAATCGTTCTTGCAGTAGCTTTAAATCTCATCCCTGTTATCGCCGCTTTAGCAAACGGATCACTTTCAAAAGAGGGCTTCAATTCATTGCCACTTCTTAATGTAATAGTTCTTGTCTGGATGGCAGTAATAGGTATCT
>JAEEGH010024003.1_pt1 | contig 12349 bp, 10 predicted proteins | sample 9134181 | NCBI WGS metagenome assembly JAEEGH01 (sample SAMN16246544, study PRJNA631951) | gut metagenome | biome: gut microbiome; feature: rumen; material: DP-attached | host: Bos | place: Iran: Karaj | collected 2018-10
GTTCTTGCAGTGTGTACAGGTCTTTTTATGTCCTGTTCACAAAACCTTCCTGAAGTTGCATCAGCAGACTATTCAGTTATTTTTGATTATTCTGATGAAACAACACTGCCTTCTGCAAGACTTTCTGTTTTTGCTAATTCTGCCTCAGAAGTCCGCCGCTATCAGAGAATAAAGATAACTTCACTTGAAAACGGCTGGTGCTGGGATACTGAAATTCTTGCAATGCTTGAATCAGATGATACACAGTGGGCAGGGTGTACAAATCTTGTTCCTCCGGAAAATGAAAAACTTCCTGTAGGAACTTATGAGATTACTTACTATAATGCTGATGAAAAGGAATATTCATTAACCGTTGATGTAAAATATGATGTCCAGTTTTATGATGTACTGCTCCCGGCTTTGCCCGAAGTTATGTCAAAAAAACGTGGAATAGAAAAAATTGCTGTTTATGATAAGGAACATATTCTGATTTATTTTGGTGACAGAACAGAAGAATTTTTAACAACAAGAGCTATCTGGAACCGTTATAGAGAAGCTGCTTCTTATCAGGTAATATGGTATGCAGATAAGGGCAATTTAATCTGTGTTACTCCAGAAAAGCCCGTAACTCCAGAAGAAGGAAACTAGAAAATATATGGAAAATAATACTGTAGAGAAAATTGAAAACGGCGAACAGCCGGAAGCGGTCCCACCCTCGGGTTTGAGACGAGAAGTAAAAACTTATGTATTACGTGCAGGACGTATGACTGCAGCACAGGAGCGTGCATATAATGAACTTGCTCCTTCATGGTGTATTCCATTTGAACACAAAAAACTGAACTTTGTTGATGTTTTTGGAAATACAAATCCTATCGTAATTGAAATTGGCTTTGGAATGGGTGATGCAACTATTGCCCTTGCAGAAGCTAATCCTGAAATCAACTATCTTGGAATTGAAGTTCACACACCTGGTGTAGGTAAGGTGCTTTCAGAAATCCAGAAGAAAGACTTAAAGAATCTTTACATTATTGAATACGATGCTCTCGAAGTTCTTGAATATATGATTGGCGATAATTCAGTAAACGGCTTTCATATTTTCTTCCCTGATCCATGGCCTAAAAAGAGACATCATAAACGACGTATGGTTCAGCGCCCTCGAACAAATCTTTTTGCACAGAAGCTTGCTCCAGGCGGATACCTTTATTTTGTAACTGATATTATTGATTACGCTGAATTTGCTCTTGAAGAATTAAATCAGACTGAGCATCTTAAAAACAAATATGAAGGATTTGCAGAGCCACAGCCATGGCGTGCACAGACAAAGTTTGAACGCAAAGGTCTGAAAGCAGACAGAAGCATTACAGAAATCTATTTTGAGAAGGTCTAAAAAATGGCCGAATCCAGAATCAAAGAACTCGAACAACTCATAACCCGTTATCAGAAATCCTATTACGACGGCGAAGGTGAAATAAGCGATGCAGAATTTGATAAGCTCTGGGATGAATTAAAAGAGCTGGATCCTGCTAATGCTATTTTACATCGCGTTGGTGCAGATTCTGGAAACTTTGAAAAAGTTCAACATGTAATGCCAATGGGAAGCCAAGAAAAGGCTGCTAATCCTGAACAGTTTTTAGCCTGGGCAGAAAAGCATGTTTATGACGCATATCTTGTAGAATATAAACTCGATGGCGCTTCACTTGAACTTCAATATGAAGGCGGCTACCTGAAACGAGCTGTTACTCGTGGTGACGGTTCTATTGGTGATGATATAACTGCCAATGCCCGTAAGATGGGCGGTGTAAATGCTGCCATTTATAAAGACGGACAGCTTGTGCCTTTTACCGGCGGAATCCGTGGTGAAGTAATTATGACACACGAGGTTCATAAAACTCACTTCCCGGATAAAGCAAACTGCCGTAATGCAGCTAATGGTCTTATGAAACGTAAGGACGGAAAGGGCAGTGAATATCTTAAACTTATAGTTTATGATGCACTTTCTACAGACGGAAAATCATATTTTAATACCGAAGAAGAAAAAATCCGCTGGCTTATGGACTGCGGTTTTAATGTAGTTCGACTTGTAATCTGTAAAAGCCCCGACCGCGTAATTGCTTACCGTGCAAAGGTAATGGAAGAGCGAAAAGATCTTGAGTACGATATTGATGGCCTTGTTGTAAAAGAAAGTGCCATAAATTTTGCAGATGCAAGCCGCGACAGACCAGACCGCCAGATTGCCTTTAAGTTCAGTCTTGAAGAAGCTGTTTCTACTCTTCGTGAAGTTGAGTGGAGTATCAGCGGCGGTACCTATACTCCTGTTGCAATTTTTGATGAAGTTGAATTAAACGGAACAAAGGTTCAACGTGCAAGCCTTGCAAATCCGGATACATTGCGTAAACTTGGAGTTCGGATTGGAAGTCATGTTGTCGTTGTAAAACGCGGTGAAATCATTCCAAAAATCGAAAGCGTTGTTGAAGAAAAAGGACTTGAGACTACAGAAATAGAATTTCCAAAAGTCTGTGAAGTGTGCGGAACACCTCTTGTAGATGAAGGCAGCAGATTGTTCTGTCCAAATAAAGCCTGTTCAAAAAGAGTTCTTCATCAGCTTTTGAAATATCAGCAGGTAGTTGATATCCGAGACCTTGGTGAAACTCTGATTACCTCGCTTTTCAATGATAAGCGCCTTAAATCAATTTCAGATATTTACAGCCTTCAGGTAGAAGACCTTGTTCCATATTTCTTAAATGAAGAGAGTATGGAAGCAGATAAAAAATCTCTCGGTGCTGAAAAGGTATATAATTCAATTCAGAATCACCGCCGTATGAGACTTGCAACTTTTGTAGGTGCTTTTGATATTGAAGGAGTAGGTGAGACTTCAGCAGAAAAACTTATTGGTGCCGGCTTTAATACCCTTGAAAAGTTATTGACTGCAACAGAAGAACAGATTGCAGCTGTATATGGTTTTGCAAAAATCATGGCACATATAATTGTTGAAGGCCTGGCTGAAAATGCAGAAGAAATGCGAAACCTTGTAGAGACTGGTGTGATTGAACTTGAATCTGCTGGTGAAGGAAAACTTGCAGGAAAATCCTTTTGTTTTACCGGAGAACTTGTTACAATGAAGAGAGCAAATGCAGAACAGCGGGTTAAGAAAAACGGCGGTTCTATAAAATCATCTGTTACAAAGGACCTGTCTTATCTGGTAACAAACGATACAACCAGCGGTTCTTCAAAAAATCAGAAAGCGGCAAAGCTTGGAATTCCAGTTATTGATGAAATGCAGTTTCTGGAACTTTTGAAATAACTGTCATCCCGAAGAGCTTCGGGATCTTTTTTTGAGGTACTTTGAAAAAGACAAATTATTTCATTAAACTTTTTTCTCCTTTACTGACACTTTTTGTAATTGCATTCATAGTTTTTACCTGCTGGACTTATCTTTCTTCTTGGAATGCTGCAACCTCATTACCTTCCAATATTCCGCAGGAGTTCTTGAGAATCAAAATTTACGGTTCTTCTTCTGAGATTGAAGGCGATGGTTCTACTGGAAGTACAGTCAGCGGAACTTTTTCTATCATAGACTCTAACGGAAATGAAATTGCAGTTATTGAACGTTCCTGGAGTGGTTCTTATCTGGCTGTTGAATTTGCACGGGTAGGTGTGGACGGAAAGTATTTTATTTTCCCTTCGCGGATTTATGGTAAAAACAGAATTATCGAAGAGCGCAGGGAACGTTCACATGGAACTCTGCTTGAAAAGTATTACGATGATTACGGGCAGTGTATGCTTTTAGGCTACGGTTCTACGCTTCGCCAGAGAAAACTGCTTTACAGGATTGCGGTTTTTGCTACCGGAAAATATCATGTGCCGGGTTTTGGTCAGGTATCTCGGTTTTCTATTGACCTTTCGGGATGCCGCCCCGACAGATATTATTCGATCGGGTTTAATGCGGATGGCGGCTATATTATAGAAGAACTCTAGTCTTCTTCAAAAGTAAAGTTATTTAAGAAAAACTCAGGACGTACAGCGCTTCCGTTAAGTCGTACTTCCCAGTGAAGGTGAGGTCCTGTTGCAAGACCTGTTGCTCCTGATTTTCCAAGCAGCTGTCCCTGAGTAACCATATCACCTTCTTTAACCGAAAGTTCATTCATATGATAGTAAAGGCTGTAAAGACCTGGAAGATGTTCAACAACTACACTCCAGCCGGTTGAAATACGGCTTTCTGCCAATACAACTTTTCCGGCTGCACAGGAATGTACTTCTGTTCCTATTGGAACTCCATAATCATTTCCGTAGTGAAGGCTTGTAGAAGATTTTCCGTTTGTATAAACATAAGTTCTGCGGTCTCCACAATAAGCCGTATATCGCTGAGACTCCGTTGGAGTTGTGAACTTTTTCAAAGAAAAGATATCTGAAGGCATTGTTGTAAAAAGAATATTATTCAGCTTATCAATCTGAGCTGCACGTTCAGGACTATTATCAGTTTTAATGCTTGTATTACGTTCGTCAAGTTTAAGGATTTCTTCCGGGAAGGTTCTCATTTCAAGTTTAGAAGGAAGAATGAACTCTTTAATGTCAGAATCTGAATCAGCATAAATTACTTTAATGCTGTAGTTTCCTTCTTTTAGCCACAGAGAAACCGGAATACCGCAGAGCATCTCTGTATAGTTTGTCTTTTTATTTTTCAGATGATAGAAAGGAGCTGATTCAATTACTTTTTTGTCCTGTAAAAGCTGAAGAGTAGCTTTTTTTTCAGGTTCTGTTTTTGTTTTTTTATGATTTTTAGGAACAGAGATATTCATTCTTACAAAGATTGCATCTCCTGGAGTAATAACATCATTGTATCTGATGTTCAGGTTATAGTTTTCTGATTCATATTTTGCACTGGCTGCAAAAATAAAGCTGAACTGAAGTAAGCAGAAAATAGCAATCAGAATTTTTTTCATTTTAATCTCCTGTAGAAGGAACAATTTCTTTGATAATCAATTGATTTGATTTTGTCCCGTTATAATAGTTTCGGCTCATATTATAAAGCACATCATATTTTTTTCCGATTAAAATGTCTTTTCTAAGTCTTTCTGCCTGTCCCCAGAACATTGCAGGAATTTTATATTTTCCTGTATCAAAAATCAGCTTAAGATGACGAGGTTCCTTTTTTCCAAGAACCATTGTATCGATAAGTTTAATTCCACGGGTCATAAGAACAAGTTCCGGGCTTTCTGCACCACATGGTTCAAACATATCAATGAGGCAGAAGTTTTCAGGTGTTAGATGTTCTTCTGGAATTTCAGCATCAACGTCAATACATGTATTTTCTTCTTCAAGAGAAACGGCTGCAGAATTTTCCTGAACTCGTTTTAGAAAAACTTCAAGGTTTGATTTATAAAAACTGAAGCCGGCTGCAAAATTATGTCCGCCGTGATTTATAAATATGTCTCCAAGATTATCAAGGAAACTGGTAGCAATGAAACCGCGGCAGCTTCTCATTGAGCCTGTACATACCTCATTTTCGTAAGTAATTGTGATTGTAGGAACGTTGAAATCCTGCATGAGTCGGGAAGCAAGGATACCTGTAACGCCTTTGTTAATACTTTCATCAACAGAAACGCAAAGTTTATTGTTGTGTAATGCAATACTCTGTTGAGCTGCATCATGAATTTTATAAAAGGAATTGCTTACCATATCCTTTCGTTCTTCGTTCATATCATGAATTGTAGCGGCTAGCTGTTCGCGTTCACGTGCTTCGCTGGAAATAAGAAGCTTGAGAGAAATCTCGGGATGTCCCATACGGCCGGCTGCATTCATTGTAGGAATTACATTCCAGGAAAGGTCTGTAGAAGAAAGACTGTCCAGATTGATGTTCAGCTTATTAAAAAGTTCAGCAAGCCCCTGTCGAGGTCTGTTTTTCTTTATTGATGCAATACCGGCCTTAACAAAAATGCGGTTTTCATTTTTCATCGGCATGATGTCGGCCATTGCTGCTAGAGCTACCAGCTGAAGGTCTTTTTGTTCATTTAAGGTCTGTTCAGGCTTTTTAGCTGCAATTACTTTTTTACAGTAAGTAACATACAAATTATATATGCTTTCCAGTTCAGATGCGTCACCTTCTGAATATTTTGCAATCTGAGAAAGCGCCTTTATCTGAGCTGAAGTTTTATTTCTTACAGAAGGAATTACATTAGTGATTTCTGAGCGCAGATCATTCAGATTAAACTCAATTCCACTTCCAAAAATCTGACCAAGAAGATTCAGTGTCTGTCTTGAATCCCAGGAATAAATCAGCTGTCCCTGCAGAAAGTAAGGAAGCTTAAGATCATAAATAGAAGTCTGGCCCGGAATTATTTTTTCATGCAGTTCTTTTATTTTTACAAGATTTTTGATTTTGATGCAGTCTACGTTATAACACTGGTTTTGTGTATCTTCAGAAAGCTGAAGCAGGCTGATTTCTGCATTATAAAAATCTGTGTCTGCAAAACGGAGCGCACTGACAAGTTTATAGGCAACTGCAGCTCCTGAGATTCCGTCAAACGGGTAGAGCGAATCTTCCAGTTTCGGGTCAAGAATTATGATTGCTTCTGGAAGTTCTTCCGGCGGATTATGATGATCGGTAACAATTACTTCAATTCCAAGATCATTTGCGTGAGCAATTTCATCATTATTTGAGATACCACAGTCAACGGTAATAATCAGAGTGCCATCCTGAGCGGCAAAATCATCAATTGCTTTTATCGATAGTCCATAGCCGTCATCTTCTAAAGGAAGTCGCCACTGAACATCAATTCCTTGTCTTACAAGTTCTTCATATAAAATTGCTGTACTGGTAACACCGTCAACATCACTGTCACCGTAAATCAGAACTTTTTCGCCTTCTTCTTTTGCCTGCAGAATGCGTTCAACTGCATCCTCCATTCCGGAAAAAAGAAAAGGATTATGCTGAAAACGCAGGTCATCTTCCAGATAATAAAGAAGTTCCTTGCCTTCAGTAATGCCTCTGCGTACAAAAACAGAAGCCTGTAGTGGTGTCAGGTTAAATAAATTACAAAGCGGTTCAATCTGCTGCTTAGATACGGGCTTTTTTACCCATCTTGATGAATCATTAGAAATAGAAGCGTCGGCTCTCACAAAATCCCCATCCCAGTTTCGATCGAGTTCAATTTCTGGTCTATACTGTTTTCAATCAGAAAGAAAACCAGCTGTCGAATCTGTCCGTAGATTTCCTCATCAATTGTAAGTTTGCGGGCCTCGGAAGGAGTTAGAACGGTCAGTGCAGAAAGATACTGTACGGCAGTATTTTTTACACTAAGCATATTTTTGCCTTGAAGATGGTCTGCACAATCAGGACAGATAAAACTGTTTTCCATACTATTATAATAGGAAACGGCCTCAGGTGCAAACCTTGTATCTAAAAAAGTTTTGCCGCAGTTACTGCAGGCATGTGATTGCGGCTGAATTCCAAGCAGTTCCAGATATCGCCATAAAAAACGAAGAAGCCCGAGACGGCTCTGTTCTTCATCACAAAGCTCCATTCCGTCCAGAAAACCGCTGACTAGTCGGTGACATTGCTGAGCACTTCCGGCACAACGGGTTTTAATGGCAAGTTCTGCTGCAAGTGATGCTGCATAAGACTTAAATAGATTCTGACTGAAGCTTGTGTGATAATTTGAAACTTCAAAGTCACTTATTTTGATTTGATTTTTTTCAGGATTTTCATAAAGCCACACTTTACCGCTGTTCCATTGAGAAACAAGCGAACGCATGCGGCTTTTGGGACCACCGTATAAAACTGCGTAAACTATACCGTTATCTGGAGTGAGTAGAGTGACTGAAGAATTATTTTCTCCGAGAGGTTTTAAAGAGAGTATTATTGCAGAGGTGGAAGATGATCTGTTCATTTTTCTTAATTATAACACGATTACGGTGGGGAAATAAATACGATGAAAATGATTTTATAATATACAGAGAATTTGGCGTGAGGGAGTGAGACATAAGTCAAAAAGACTTTTTTTGGGGATACCGCGAGAGTGGCATTATAATAGTTTCTAAACCCCAAAAAACGTCTAGCGCAATATTGCGCGTTTTGACTTATGGATCAGGACCGGGAGCCAGGATTAATTTTTTTATTTACCCTGACCATAGTAAGCGTTAGGTCCATGCTTACGCATATAGTGCTTATTTACAATATAATCAGGAATCTCAGTTGCGTCAGGACGAATCTGAAGTGTATACATTGCCATCTTACAGATTTCTTCAAGAACAGTTCCGTTGTAAACAGCCTTGTCTGCGTTCTTGCCCCATGCAAAAGGTCCGTGGCCTCCGCAGAGAACCATGTTTACTTCGCTTGGATTAAGACCGAGCTCTTCAAAGTGTTTTACAATCAAAAGACCAGTTTCTTTTTCGTAATCGCGTTCAACGGCTTCGCGGCTGAGGTATGGAGTACAAGGAACTGATTTCTGAATGTGGTCAGCGTGTGTAGTTCCAAAAAGTGGTACAGAGCGAACAGCCTGAGCCCATGCAACAGCGCAGGTTGAGTGAGTATGAATGATTCCACCAACTTCGCCGCCTTTATTTACAGCAAACTCCTTGTAGAGAACTGCGTGAGTAGGGGTGTCGCTTGAAGGATTCAAAGAACCATCAACTTTTTTACCCTCTAAATCAATAACTACCATTGATTCAGGTGTAAGTTCCGGGTAAGGAACTCCAGAAGGTTTTATTGCGAATACTCCCTTGTCTTTATCAAAAGCAGAAACATTGCCCCATGTATAAAGAGCAAGATGATTCTCCGGGATTTTCATATTAGCTTCGTAAGCTTCGTTTCTAAGTGATTCAAATGTCATAATTAATTCTCCATGATGGATTGCGTCGCTACGCTCGCAATGACGTCATTGCGAGAAGCGTAGCGACGTGGCAATCCATATTAAAGATTCTCAACCGCAGCTTTCTCGATTGCTAATCCTTTCATATATCTTTCAAAGTAAATATTAAAACTCTCAACAAGTTCAGCTTCTGGTGCAGAAGTTGTCTTCTTGCAGTTACCGAATACTTCTTTGTTCAGGAAGTCTCCGAGGTCTTTCTTGCCTTCAGCAGCAAATGCAGCAAGCAGTGCCATACCCCAAGGTCCGCCTTCACCGGCTGTTTCCATAGCGCTTACGCTAGTCTTCATTGCAGCAGCCATGTATTTAAGACCAGCTTCTGTCTTAAAGTATCCGCCGGCACCTGTCATGCTTTCTACAGGAACTTTTTCTTCATCATAAAGAATGTTCATACCTGCACGAAGAGCTCCAAGAGAAGCGAACATCTGAACGCGCATAAAGTTTGCAACATTGAACTTAGCGTTTTCTGCACGGGCAAACAATGGGCGGCCAGAATTAAAGCCTGTAATTGTTTCACCTGAGAGATAGTTGTATGTGAGAAGTCCACCGCAATCCTTATCAGCTTCAAGAGATTTACCAATCAAATCATCAAAGAACTTACCAATTTTTGGTGTATTTTCTGTACCGCACATAAGAGTTGCTACTTCATAGAATAAATCCATCCAGTAGTTGTGCTCGCCTGTACAGTTATTAGCGTGAACCATTGCAACTGGAAGTCCTGCAGGTGTAGTTACGATATCGATAATTCCAGGGTAAGCTTTCTTAAGGTCTTTTTCGAGAACAACCATGCTGAATACTGATGTACCTGCACTGATGTTACCTGTTTTAGCGGCAACAGAGTTAGTAGCAGCCATACCAGTTCCGGCATCTCCTTCTGGAGGACAGAATGGAATACCTGCCTGAAGATCTCCTGTCGGGTCAAGGAACTTAGCACCTGAATCAGTCAAAGTACCAGCCTCTTCACCAGCCATCAAAACCTTAGGGAAAACATTGTCGAGCTTGAGGTCGAGAGCCTTAACTCCGTCCAAAGCCTCAAACTTAGCCTTGAAATCAGGATTGTAGTCAGCCTTGCCGTTATCATATTTTACAGGGAACATACCGCTGGCATCGCCAACACCAAGAACCTTCTTGCCTGTGAGCATATAGTGAATGTAGCCTGCGAGAGTGTATACGTTTTCAATCTTTGAGATATGTGGCTCTTTGTTCAAAATAGCCTGATAAAGGTGAGAAACAGACCAGCGCTCTGGAACAGGGAAATTGAAAAGGTCTGAAAGCTCTTTAGAAGCTTGACCAGTAATTGTATTGCGCCATGTTCTGAAAGGAACAAGAAGATTTTCGTCCTTATCAAAAGCAAGGTAACCGTGCATCATAGCAGAAATACCACCGGCACGGAACTTTGTAAGCTTTACGCCGTATTTTTCCTGAACGTCCTTTTTAAGGTCTGCGTAACAGGTCTGAAGACCTTCGTGAATCTGAGTAAGAGGGTAAGTCCAGATACCGTTATCAAGGGAGTTTTCCCAGGTATATGAACCGCCTGCAATTGGCTCATATTTGTCGTTAATCAGCACTGCCTTAATACGTGTTGAACCGAATTCAATTCCAAGAACGGCTTTGCCGCTTTCAATAAGTTCTTTGTTTCCCATATCGTTTTTTCCTGTTTCGTTTTTATAAAATCAAGTTAAACCTTTAACTAATTATAAATTCATTATATTCTATATTAGTTATTTATACAATTAAGATTCTTAGGGAAATATGTGGAAAATTTTACGTATAAGTAATCTCCACGATGTTCTAACCACTATTATATGGTATGATAATAATATGATTTTTAAAAATTCCGATAAATTACAATTTGTTTTAGATGATTTTGTGGCTAAAAAGGAAGCGGCCGGACTGAACCTTCTGGTGTGTAAAGATGGGAAGGAAATCGTCTACTGGGAGTCTGGGCTTGCTGATGTGGCGGCTGGCAGACCTTATTCACGCGACACGATTGTTCGGCTTTATTCAATGACAAAGCCTGTAACCGCGGCGGCCGCTATGGTGCTTATGGAAGAGGGGCGGCTGGATTTTGCGGAGGAAGTATTCCGATATTTACCGGAATTTGGCGGAGTAAAGGTATGTTCTGAGCCTGGTCGTAAAGGAACTCCTCGTCCTGTATCAAGACATATTCTTATTTCTGACCTTTTGAATATGACAAGCGGCTATACTTACGGTGCCTGGAGTGAGGATTGCCCTCTTGGAGAACATCTTACATCAGATTTTATTGCGGAATTAAATAAGGATCAGGCAGAAAACGGCCCTAATAAGATTACTACCCGCGAAGTAGCCCGACGTCTTTCGGAAATACCTGTCAGCTTTGAGCCTGGTACCGACTACAACTATGGTCTTTCTGCAGACATTCTTGGCGCGGTAATAGAGGTTGCCAGTGGAATGAAGTTCAGTGACTTCCTTAAAAAACGCATATTAGAACCTCTTGGAATGAAGGATACTGCTTTTTATGTTCCAGATTCAAAACAAGGCCGGCTTGCAAAGGTATATCGTGCAGGCGGAGAGCTTTTTACATACTGCAATTTAGGTATTCAGGACAAAATGAATCATGAACCGGCTTTTGAAAGTGGTGGTGCGGGACTTTGTTCTACAATTAATGATTATATGAAGTTTGCACTGATGCTTGCAAATGGCGGTATTTACGAAGGAAGACGAATCCTTAGTGAAAATACAGTCAAATATTTATCAGAAGCAAGACTTACACCAGCACTTCAGACTCGTTTTGATATGAAAATGCCTCATCTTGCAGGATACACCTATTGTAATCTTTTAAGAGTTGCAGCAAATCCTGGAAATTGTAATGTAATTACAAATAAAGGAGAGTTTGGCTGGGATGGCTGGCTTGGACCTTATGTGAGTGTAGATCGTGAATCAGGAATCACAATTGTAATGACAATGCAGCGTTGTGATTCAGGAACTACTTCTGCAGCAAGAAAGGCGCGGAATATCATTTATAGTGCATTATGATTTACAACATATAATTGACATAAGCCCATGGAATTGTTAAAATACTCTATTACTTTTGAGGGGTACTATAATGGTTTTTCCTTTGGAACAGTTAGTTGAGTTTGATGAAAATATCTATGAAATAACAGTTGCAGCAAGCCTTCGTGCATATCAGATGGCTAAGGTTGATGACCCGGAAATCGCTGCAAATCAGGATAAGGTTGTTTGTGCAGCTGCAAAACAGCTTTTTACAAACAGAGTAACATACCGTATTGAGCACAAAGACTAAAGTTTTAGTAATTTTTGCGCCCACTGCTTCGGGAAAGACTGCCTTAACGAGGGAACTTTTTTCGCCTCAGGGCAGTCATTTTATTTTAAATGCAGAAATTATAAGTGCAGACTCTCAGGCTGTTTATAAAGGTATGGATATTGGAACTGCAAAGCCTGATGACGCACTGCAAAAAGAAATCCCTCATCATCTTATAAATCTTCTTACTCCAGACCAGCAGTAT
>JAEEGH010024006.1_pt1 | contig 12348 bp, 6 predicted proteins | sample 9134181 | NCBI WGS metagenome assembly JAEEGH01 (sample SAMN16246544, study PRJNA631951) | gut metagenome | biome: gut microbiome; feature: rumen; material: DP-attached | host: Bos | place: Iran: Karaj | collected 2018-10
GATAGCGCCGCCGCCTGCTCGGGCGAGAACAGAAGCCGCCCGTCCCCATCATGCGTGAGCCGATAGACGTGGCGGAAATAGGCGGCGATGGAGAGGCGCAGATTCGCCGGCACGCCCGCAATGATGCCGTCGTAGTCGGCCGGATATCGCAGCGCCTCGTGAAGGCCCTGTCCGCCGCCCGATGATATCCCCGAGAAGAAACTATACGACGGCTTGCGGCCATAGTATGCCTCGACGAGCTGCTTCGCGCCCACAGTCATGAGATGCGTCGCGCGATGGCCGAAGTCGCGGATCGCGACGGAATTGCGGCTACAGCGACCATTGGACGACCCCATGTCCGTCATCGCCGCCGCAACGCCGCCCTCCGCGGGTCCAAGCACCCATCCTTTATTGAGACCGCCGGCCGCGCCGACGTTCCCCACGCCCTTGAACCAGCCCTTCCACTTCGCGGCAGGCGGCAGCGCAAGTTCGCACCGCACAAGTCCATTTGAGCCGGTCACATACTCGTAGATCACATCATAGACGCCATTCGTCTCGGCGGCAGACACGATGCGTCCGCTGAACCCCAGCTCGTGCGCCGCGCGCGTCATGCTCGGATGATCCCACCATCCATGCGCAGCACCTGCGGCGAAACAGACCGCAATGAAGAATGTCTTTCGTTTTGTCATGGCCCTATCGGAGAGAAGAATCGTGAAGCCAGCGAGTAGCAGGGGATCTGTTCAGGTTCAATCCTTGAAAAGTTCGTCAAGCGTCACTTCCGACTGTATGTCGTTCCAGTATGCATTGCGTTCCACGCCCTCCGTGGTAACCATCGTAAGGTGAACAGCTTTTTTTGTCCCCGTAACAGCCTTGAACACCTGGCGCTTCGACAATAATTCATCATCGTATTTCTTCGCGATGAGAAACTTCCCATGACAGAACTTCATCTCACAAAGATTAATGATGTCATCCCTACGGTCGATTATCAAGTCGATTTGAGCACCTTTGGGATACTCGCTGTCGGCTTGATGCCGCCATGTGGACACTGAAGTCCTTACGCCTGAGATTCCCAATGCCCGTTTTATCTGGTCAATGTGAAGAAGGCAGAGTCTTTCGAACGCGAAGCCAAGCCAAGCAGTTCTGAACGGGGATTCAAGAGAGTCAGACCAGAACGTCCTGTCGTTGTCGATGTTGTTCTTTACGAATTTGAAATAAAACAACGTGTAGTTGTCCATCAGACGGTACACGGCTCCTCTCACTTCGGCGCCGTATGCGCGGAATCTACCGATGAATCCGCATTTCTCGAGGTCGTCAAGATACGTGGTCAGCCGCCCGCTCGAGGGAATCGACGCCGCCTTACCGATCTCGTCGCGCGTCATGGGCAACTTCGCCTGGCCAAGAGCCTCTACAATGGCCATGTATGGCTCTGGCGAATCAAAAAGCGATTGATATAATTCACCATACTCCCCACTTAGCACGGCATCATCGGCAAAGAACATTCTGTCCATATTGCGCTGAATGCCAAACCCCTTTTCCAGAAATCCCCAGTAATAGGGAATGCCGCCCAGCGCCATATAGCATTCCGCTATCTGCCGTCGGCTGAATTCCAATCCCTTTGACTTGGAGAACTCCTCGCATTCGGACAACGTAAACGGACTCAGCCTAATCTTCCCGGTGACGCGGTTATGCAACCCCCCCTTGTCACCTATGACCCTCTTAAGAAGCCATGACGCCGCAGAGCCACACACGATAAGCAATATGTCCTTGCGAGCCGACGCCCATCCATTCCAGAAGTGTTCCAGCGCTGCGATGCAGCCGGACTTGTGTGTCGCCATCCACGGCAGTTCGTCGATGAACACAACCTTGCGCCCCTTGCCTTGGCCCTCCAGAAACTTCTGAAGTTGCCGAAATGCGTCATGCCACGTCTTCAAAAGTGGACAATCCCATCCTACATCTTCAAGCGAATCGCGGAAATACAAAAGCTGCTCAGACATTTTGCCCTTCGAATGCCCAGTATGCTGAAACGCAATGCGCCCCTCGAACGTCTCCCTTACCAGAAACGTTTTGCCTACGCGCCGCCGGCCATAGACGACGACAAATTCCGACCGTTGCGATTCATACGCCGCAGTCAAAACCTCACGTTCTCGCTGTCGTCCAATCATCTTCAGTCCTCCTTGTTAAACAACAACGGCTATATTGTATCAAAAATCGGGGATTTGGTCTACTATGATTTTATCTTGTTCCAAAGCCCAGCGCTTTAAGGCGATATAGCCACAATTGCAAAGTTGCTTGTAGATTGCATTTTCCCGTTGTTTCTCCCTTATGGGTTGCTCACCATGTTGCCCAGCGTGTCGCGCCAGATGCGTTTCGCCGGATCTGTGCAGATGAGCAGCTTGTTCAAATCCGTGTCGTAGACCTGCTACCTCATAGCGTATTACCTGAGGATGATTGCGAATTGCAGGGCGCCGTCAAGAAGCGCCTTCGCCTCGGGCAGATCGGCGCAGATGTCGAGGCCGTATATCCGCACTTCGCAGCGTGCTCCGTCCACCTTCGCCGAAACGAACAGCGAACAATCTTCCCTGCCCTCCGACACGGCGAGAATGTCCTTCTCCGCGACTCCGGAGACAGGCAGCTGTCGCCCCTTCCCCAGAATGCGGAAGAAGAGTCCATCCACGGAATCGGAATGCGGCAGCGCCGCCAACGCGGGATGGTCCGCAATCGCCATGCCCACGTTCTTGCCGAGCCACCACCACCCAAGCGTCGGAAGTCCCTTGCTGCCGACCGGTCCGATCGCGACTACGGACTGCCCGCGCGCCGCAGCCGACTTCGCAGCTTCGGAATCGGCCTCGCAGACCACCACTTTCGCCTTGGCGACGTCGCTCGACGGGACAAGCCCCGAATAGCGCGCCCCCAGCTTGTCGGCAAACGGCGGCAGGATGCAGACGCCCGGCATCGGCTTGACCTCACGTTTCGGAAACACCCACATGCCCCATGCGTTCGTGACGCCTCCCACGCACACATCGAACGATGCGGCGACGGGCGAGGCGACCTCGGGCATCGTCAGATCGACGACTGCCAGTTCACGCACCCCTCCAGCCGGAATCGCGCCGACAGGCAGACGGCCTTGCGCAAGCGGCACGCCCGTCCGCTTGTCGCGCACCGACCACGCCAGCTCTGCGGCCGTGAAATCGGCATCGGAATAGTGGGCGAAACATATCTTCTGCCTCAGCTTGTCGCCTGACGTGACGATTCGCGATTCGAACGGGTTGTCACAGAGGACGCAATCTGGAGAATTGAACACGGCGAACGACTCCGGCGTGTGGCCGCCGGGCTTCACGCCCCAGAACGGATCGAACAGCCCCTGAGCCGTGAAGCAGTCGCCCTGCGGCGTGGTGTTGTCCTGCGCGCTCCAGTGGTAGTAGCCGCTGCACCACGGGTCGAGACGGGCCGATTCGATGCCGTGCTTGAGCCAGAACGCCTGCAGCCTGTGCTGGGCGATCTGGATACGGTCGCCCCATGCGTCCGTCAATCCGAACTTCGCGAGCCATGCACGGCGCATCTTCCGCGTGTACGGCGTCTGCCAGATGCCGCAGTACTTCTCCTCAAGCGCCGCGTTCGCCTTGACTGCGCAGTTGAGATACTCGTGGCAGACGATCGGATAGGCCGACGTGCAGGAGCCGCGCGGCCACTCAGACATCGGACCGCCCACGAAGTCCGACGTTCCCGGCGCGTTGTGACGTCCGCTGTACTTGCCGTGGAACGTGCAGTTGTCCTGGTCGAGCACGAGACGGTCGGGGTCGATCTTCTTGAGGTAGTCGTAAAGATGCTTCGCAAGCGCGGGGCCTACAGAACCCTCGTTGCCGTGGGAATAGATGGCAAAGGACGGATGACGGCGGTAGTGCAGATAGAGCTCCGTCGCATCGCGCACGGGGTCGAACGGGAACTTCTCCGTCGGCTGATCCGTGTAGTACGGCAACTCGGGCTGCACCATCAATCCGAGCTCGTCGCAGACATCGAAGAACTCAGGCGTCTCGCAGCGCGTGTGCAGACGGGTGAAGTTGTAGCCGGCCGCCCGCATCTGCGCCACCTCGCGCCTGCGGTACTCGCGGTCGCCGATGCGGTCAGAGCCCACTATAGGCTGGACATTGTGATACCCCACGCCGCGGATGAAGAACGGCCGCCCGTTGAGGAAGATCTCCCTGCCGCGCACCTCGAACTTGCGCACGCCGAAGCGCTCCCGGCGTTTCTGCAGCACCTTGCCGTCCGCCGCCACAAGCTCGACCTTCGCCGTGTAGAGGTTAGGCGACTCCGGCGACCAGGCGCGGAACTTCCTCAGGGGCAGTCTTACGACATTGTCCCCTTCCGCGACACCGGCCTCGGCCGTCTCGCCCTCGACCATGACGCGCATCCGGCATGGCGGCCGTCCCGCGACCGCCCCGGCGACATTCACATGCACCTCGGCGCACTTCGTATCGAAATCGCCGCGCGCCCACGCGTCGTCGATGAACACATCCGGCGTCGCCTCCAGCGTCAGAGCGCGCGGAATGCCCGTCCATCTGTTCATCGAGTTGCGCGTGCCGCCGCGCTTCGCGACGAGGTTGGACACCTCTATCACGATCTTCGCGGGCTTCCCGGGCGTCACGATGTCGGTGATCTCATACTTATAGGTGCCACAGTAGTTCTCATGCCAGGCCACCTGCACATCATTCACCCAGAACCATGCCTGCGAAGTCACGTCGCCTATCTTAAGCCAGATCCGCTTCCCGGCCCACCCGGCCGGGATCTCGACCGTCTTCCGCAGCCATCCAAGGTTGCGAAAGACATGCCTGAGCGGCTTCGGACCGCGATCCCATGTGCAGTCCCACGTCTCAGACTTGCCAGGCTCGCCCACACCCTGCGTCTCGAGCAGGCCCGGCAGGCGTATCTTCCGCGTCTTTCCCCAATCGGCCTCCTCCTGAAAACGATTCACGAACATGTAGCGCATCGTGAAGTTTCTTGTCTGCGTGAATTCCCATTCACCGGAAAGGTCGAGCGTGGTGCCCGGCTCCTCGCCGAGGACAGGATTCACCACCGCGATCCGCTTGGGGCGCATTCCCCACAGCTCATACCCCGAAATGCGCTCGGCGACGTTGTCGGGGTCGCCCAGCGCCGCGACCGTCGCACATGGGCTGTTCGCATCACTTCGGGCAACGCCCGATCCGTCTTTCGACACATCGGCAACCGCCGTCGCCGTCGATACGGCCACGGCCGCCACGCAGGCGCCTATGAACCAACTTCTCGTGATCATTTCATTTCTCCAGACACCATTTCCATGCGGGGACAATCCCCTCAGATTCAATGCCCGAAATACTCTTCCATACCGTATAACATACCATAGATATGCGCACAGCAACGCCAGAATCATGGATTGTCTCTGCATTCAAGGGCACAATTCACCATGCGCACTGCACAGCCGTCACCCGCTCACTTCTCGTGGCGCCGCGTTGGGGAATACGGGCATCCGGAGCCATTGGAAGTGGAACCGCACCAAACGCACTTGTTGCCGCCCGGGCCGTGCCTGTGCAGCCGGTCCGGGCCGTATGCGCACCCGTGGCCGTAGCTCGACGAACCGCACCATTCGCAGTGCTTCTCGTCGTCGCGGTGTTCATGAAGCCTATTGGGGCCATACGCACATCCATGCCCATAGCTCGTGCTTCCGCAGTGTCTGCATTTTGTAGCCATCTCTGTTTTCCTTTCGCCGCATATTATACCAAAACTGCGCCGATCATTGCACACGCAAATATTCTGGGAGATTCCCCGAAATTTCTCTAGGCACTAGGCACTAAGCACTAGGCACTAACTCGTGTGCGGCGCAGAGTCTGACAATATGGTATAATAGTGTCGTTCCCCTTCCCAACAAGGGGTAAGAATCTCATACGACAATGACACAATGAACACAGAACTCGAATCGATCTGCGGACTCGTCCGCGCCTGCGGCCTGTTCATCAAGGACATCGACCGCGGGCAGCTCCACGTCGACGCCAAGAGCGGGCGCGCGGACCTCGTCACGCAATACGACAGGCAGGTGCAGGAGCGCCTGCGCAAGGGCCTGCTCGAAATCATGCCCGACGCTCACTTCGTCGGCGAAGAGGGCTCGACGCAGGCGTTCGCCCCAATCGGGAAGTTCTTCATCGTCGACCCCATCGACGGCACGACGAACTTCATAAAGGACTACCACTACAGCAGCATATCCGTAGCCCTCGTCGTGGACAACGCCGCCGAGATCGGCGTGGTCTACAACCCCTACACGGACGAGATGTTCTACGCGCGGCGGGGGCAAGGGGCGTTCTGCAACGGGAAGCGCCTGCACGTCTCGGAAGAGCCTCTCGAAAACGGCATCGTCATATTCGGCACGGCGCCCTACCACGACGAGCTGAAGGAGAAGACCTTCCAGCTCGCCTACGCCTATTTCAGGAAAGCCCTGGACATCAGGCGAAGCGGCTCGGCGGCGCTCGACCTCTGCATGATCGCCGCCGGACGCGCGGAGCTGTTCTTCGAGCTCATCCTCTCGCCGTGGGACTACGCGGCGGGCGCGCTCATCGTCACCGAGGCCGGCGGGCTGGCAAGCGACTGCGACGGCCGCCCCCTCGCCTACGACCATCCCTGCTCGGTGCTAGCGCGCAACCAATTGGCCGTCCCGCTCTGAGAATCCACCTATCCATGTCCACAAAGGAGCAATAATGAAAAGACTATCAATCAAAATGTCGGCAGCTCTGGCCCTGGCGCTCGCGGCGGGCGCAGTCTTTGCTGAGTTCAAGGCCGGCTTCGCCAGGGTCGACGTGACCCCGCCGCTCGGCATACCGCTCGTGGGATACTTCTCCCACCGCGTGGCCGACGGCGTGCTGGACCCGCTCTACATCGACTGCGTGGCCGTCTCCGACGGCACGAACAACGCGCTCGTCTACTGCGTCGACGACCTGCACCTGTCCAACGCCTTCTGCAAGAAGGCCTTTGAGGCGATCACGGCGGCGACCGGCGTTCCGCGCGACAGGCTCTACATCCACGCCACGCACATCCACACCGGCCCCGCCGACTGGCAGCGCGACTCTTTCTCCAAAGAGGAGAACCGACTCGTGATGCTCTACGCGGAGCTGCGCATCGCCAAGCTCGCCGACGTCGGGCGCTTCGCCCTCTCCAACATGGCCCCCGCGCGGATCTGCACGGCCAAGACACTCTGCCGCGACATCTCCTTCATCCGCCGGTACCGCATGAATGACGGTTCTGTCCGCACCAACCCCGGCCTCTTCAACCCCAACGTGAAGGAGCCCCTCGGCACGCCCGACGAGACGCTGCAGCTCATCCGGTTCCGCCGCACCGGAGCCCCGGACATCGCCATCGTCAACTTCGGCACCCACCCCGACACCATCGGCGGCACGAAGTACTCCGCCGACTGGCCTGGCGTAGTCCGCCGCACGTTCGAGGACGCCGTGGGCGATGGTGTTAAATGCCTCTTCCTCAACGCCGCCCAGGGCGACGTGAACCACCATTACCGCTTCCCTCCGCCCGGACGCGCCGCTCTCAACAACGAGCGCAAGACGCGTCGGAACGCCATCGCGATTCACATGGGCCGGGCGGTGGCCGGCGCGGCGCTGTCGGTCTGGGACGTGTGCGAGGAGATTCCGTCCGGACCCGTCCGCGGCCTCGTGGCATGCCACCCGATGCCCGCTAACGTACCCACCGCGGACGAGATCAAGTGGGTCGAGATGTTCGACGCCGGACGCAAGAAGGAGATACCGCTCGGCACCATGGAGATCACGACCCTCACCAGCCCCGGCTCGCGCGTGCGCAGACTGAAGAACGGGCCGGACCACTTCGACATCCTCGTCTCATCCCTCGCCATCGGCGACAGCCTGGCGTTCGCCGGTCTACCATGCGAACCGTTCGTGGACATCGGCCGCGCGGTCAAGGAGCGGTCCCCCTTCCGAACAACCATCATCACCTGCCTCACCAACGGCAGTGAAGGCTACATCCCATCCACCAAGTCCCATGCCGAGGGCGGCTACGAAGCGCTGTCGTCACGATTCGCCGCCCCGACGGGCGACCGCCTCGTAGACGCGCAGCTCAAGCAGCTGACTACGCTCAAGGGGCAGTAATCTTGACATAACTCGCCATACATGAAATAAGGTAAAATAAAGCCATGAACATCAAGATTCTCTCCATCTGCGCACTTGTGGCGCTGTCATCCATCCCTCTCTGCGCCCAGACACCGGAGCCCGCCGCCAAGTCGGCGAAGAAGGTTCTCTTCCTCGGCGACTCCATCACCGACAAGCGCCATGTCGGCTGCACCAAGAACTACTGGGGCTTCCTCGGCGAATGGTATGGATTCACGCCGCTCGTCTACGGCATCAACGGACATCAATGGTCGCACATCGTCGGCCAGGCCAAGGCCTACCGCAAGGACCATCCGGAAGACCCCGATGTCGTGTTCGTCTTCGCCGGGACGAACGACTACAACAGCAACGTCCCGCTCGGCGAATGGTATAAGATCTCGGAAGAAAAGGCCAACCGCAACGGACGCGAGGTCGCGCTCAAGAAACGCACCCACTCGCTAGACGGCGGCACCTTGCGAGGACGCATCAACGTCGCAATGTCGTATCTCAGGGATTGCTTCCCGCACGCGCGCTTCGTCCTGCTCACGCCCATCCACCGCGGATACGCCACTTTCGGCCCGAAGAACGTCCAGCCGGACGAGTCGTTCGCGAACGAGCTGGGGCTTTTCATCGACGACTACGTCGCCGTGGTCAAGGAGGCGGGCAACGTTTGGGCCGCAAAGGTCGTCGACATCAACGCCGACTCGGGGCTGTATCCCAACTCCCCCTCGCACGACAAGTTCATCAACAACGCCCAGCGAGACCGTCTTCATCCCTCCGCCGCCGGACACGAACGCATCGCCGAGGCGATCTCCCTCGCCGTCGGCGGCCTTTTGAAATAATCCCCTCGGACTACTTCTTGCCGGGAGGCGCGATCCGGCGCAGCAGCAACCGGTCGAACCAGATGCCGTTCGGCTTCGTGGAGCCAGGCACATAGGCCGGCCCCGTGAACTTGGCCGACAGATATACGTCGTACCAGTTCGGATCGACCGGCAGTCCGTCCTTCTGGATGTACCAGTCGGCGAAGCGGAACGTCATGTGCCAGTCGCCCGGCATCGCGAAGAGGCTCCCCGAGCCGACGCACCCCGGGCCAAGCTTGTACCAGTGGTACTTTTCGTCCTTCGCCGCCATGTCGGACGTGATCTTGTAGTTCTGCCCGCTGCGCGACACGCCGTCGTACATGAAGCACGGAATCGGGAAGCCCTTGTGTATGGTGCCGTCTTTGCCGAACTGCCATACTCGGCCCTTGCCCGTCTCGGAGTCCGGATCGTCCCTGGTGGACGAGTTGGCCGACCCGCTGAAGCGGTGCCAGTCGGCGCAGCGGATTTCGTCGTCCGGCACGCCCTCCAGCCCTTCGGGCATATCCTTGAACTTGAGGTTGAAAAGCGCGATCTTCGTCTCGATGCATTTCAGCATCTTCTTCCGCCAGTCCTCTTTGATCTTCTGCCCGCGCACGTATTCCAGGCCATACGACTCGTAGTCCCTGCGGGCAGCCTCGCATCTCTCCTTGCCCTTCGGATCCTGCGCGTAGAGGCGGGCCAGCTCGATCGAGACGCTCGCCATGACCCGCGCGATGCGCGTGCGCGCCGGGCCGGCCTCCTCGGCGTCATACGCCGCCTTCACGAGCGCGCGGAACCTCGCCCAGTTCACGACGGTGCGCCATGGGCATCGGCGCTGATGCCAGTCGGCGCAGGTCTTCGCCGGATTGGCCATCGTGATCTCGCGCAGGAACGCAAGCGCCTTCAGCATGCCGTCCGCGCCCTTGCCATAGACGCGGCAGTAGTTCTTCACAAGCGCGTCGAGGTCGGCGTCGGGGTACGTGTAGTAGACACTCAGAAGATAGAAGTTGAGGTCGTAGAACGCCTGCGGCAGCTCGGAAAGACCATGCGCAGGCCCGCCCATGCGCTCGCATTCCATGAACAGACTGCTCAGGTGGTTCCTGGCGAAGAACTTCGCGTCGCCGGCGATGGCGTCCGGCGACCATTCCGGATAGTCGCCGGTGTATGACCCGCCGTAGAGCATGTAGTCCCACACCTCCACATCCTTTGCGATCTTCATCCACTCCTCGATCTGCTCCGCGCGCTTGTGGTTGAACGGACCGTCCGTGATCGCGCGATGATGCTCGCTCTCGCCGTAGAGGTCGCACCACCAGATGCGGACGTTGTCCGCCGGCACGATCGTTCCCGGCCTCGGCGGACACTCGGTGGAGACATACGCGAACGTGCGTATCTTGATGTCGGGATAGACCTTCCTTGCCTCTGTCGCGATCCAGTTGATGAACTCGAGCTGAAGGCCCGCGTCACCGCCGTTGTAGTTCTCCCCATGCCCCTTCGGATCCTTGCCGCGAGTGTACTTGGCTATCGCCTTTTGGCACTCAGGGCATTGGCAGAGGTAGGACATGTTGTCCTGCTGCGTGAAGTCGTAGATGCACGGGTATTCCGCCGGATTCTCCACACGGTCCTTGGCCGCGAACGCCAGCAGGTTCTTCAGGCACTCCCTGCGGGCCTCGGGGTTGGACATGCATATCTGGCCCACCGGCGCGTGCTGGCGGCGTCCATTGACCATCGAGTACCACTCAGGATGGTCCTTGAAATACTTCTCCGGCGGCAGATAGAAGAACGACGAGTGGCACTCGCGCGTCTGGTGCGACACCCGTTCGCCGCTCTCAATCTCGCTGCAGGGATATCCCGGCGCCCGTCGGCGGCGCGCGAACGAATTGTACCAGGGATTGGCCGTGTAGATGCGCGCGTTGTATATGGCCGGCTTCACCGTCACGTCCGCGAGCGGGATCCGCAGCTCGGGATTGTAGTCGTAGGGGTCGTCCCCCTCAGGCGTCAGGAACCAGTAGCCGAGATAGCGCTCCACGAAGTCGCTCATCGCGTATGTGGCGCCCATTCCGGACTTGGCGAAAACGTATGCGCGGCCCGGGACATTCAGGATGCGCCAGTCGCCCCGCCGCAGATTGGCGTCCGTGCAGCCGGCCCTGCGCGCAGCCTTGGTGTCGCCAAGGTAGATCGCCGCCTTCGCGCCAGACGGCTCCTCGCCCTCGGCATAGACGGCAGGGACGGTCCCCGTGACCTTTGCGAGCGCATTCGTGAGGTCTGCAAGCGCCGCCTTCGTCAGCTTCCTCCCGGCTTCGTTGATCCCGGTCCCGGGATTCCACACCACTATCGCGTCCGCCGCCCTGAACGCGGCCTCCGCGGCAGGTCCGCCGGCGCAGCAGCATGATATCGCCGCCGCAACCAGCATCGTCATCGCCAATTCAGTTCTTTGCATGCCTTGACCTTTCCTCCGTGTGGGCTTGGAACGCCCCTTTGCACATCGCCTTCTGTCACTTCGCGCAGGCGTTCACGATGACTTTCGCATTGGGGGCGCGCTCGCGCGCCAGCGCGACGAGCTTCTTGACGCCCGCGGCGATCTCCTCGCCGGTGTTCGCGCCCTTGTTGTGCGTCCCCACCGAGACGACGATCTCGTCGGGGTCATAGCCGCGCAGCTCGCCCTGGATGACGCGCCAGAGGACGTTCTCCACCTTGTCGCCGGCGAACCCCATGTCAAAGACCTGCCAGTCCTTCTCGTATTCGGGCGCCTTGGCGCTTGCCGTCTCGTCCCCCAGGAGGACGACGCGCTTCTTCCCCGGCTTGAACCGCTCCATGCGCGCCTCATACACCTTCCCCTGCCGCAGGATGATCGCATGCCGGAAATGCCAGTCGTAGCCCGGCCCCTGCATCACCTCGGCGGGGATCAGCGCCGTGTTCTTCTCGTCGGCATACTTCGCGGGGTTCTCCGCCAGATGAGACGGATAATCCAATGGCGCCTCGATCCACCCCCTTGTGGTGGCGCATCTCTGGATGGCGTCGCCGTGAATGCCCGACATCGCTATGTTCGCCACCACGGGCCCCTTCTTCGTGACGGTCACCCATGTGATGGAGTCCATGCTACCGTAGCGCAGATCGTCGCGCACGTTCTTGTTGTCCAGCACGCCGCCCACAGTCCCCACGAGGTAGTAGTTCTTGCCATGGCGCACGGCCTTCACGTGGCAGTGCCAGTCGCCCGCGAACACAGTGTAGTCGTACTTGTTGATCCTGCGCTCGAAGGCCAGCCACCGGTCGCTAGTCCAATCCAGCGGCTTGTGCATGAAGATGAACCGCCAACGGGCGTCTGGATGCCGCTCGAACTCCTTCGCCGCCCATTCCAGCTGCCTTTCGGAAAGCGCCTCGCGCGGCGGAAAGTAGTCGTGCGT
>JAEEGH010024007.1_pt1 | contig 12348 bp, 10 predicted proteins | sample 9134181 | NCBI WGS metagenome assembly JAEEGH01 (sample SAMN16246544, study PRJNA631951) | gut metagenome | biome: gut microbiome; feature: rumen; material: DP-attached | host: Bos | place: Iran: Karaj | collected 2018-10
CCTGATCCGGGCGGTCCGGACCTTTGCGGAGGCCGCGCTGGCCTATATCGGCACCGGGGCGGCGGTGCTGGGCGACGTGAACTGGATGGCGACGCTGAGCGCGGGCTGCTTCGGTTTCCTGACGGCAGTCCTGCTGGCGCTGACCGGCCTGCCTGAAGCCGAAGAAAAAGTGAATAATGCATGAAAAACCCGGGGCCGGAATGATTCCGGCCCCGGGTTTTCATGTATCCCGGAGATTTGCGACCGGAAGGCAGCCCTTCCGGTTATTTAACGGCGATCTTTTCAATGACCCGGTCCGCGATATATGCCATACCGCTGTCCCCGGGGTGGGTGGCAGCCTCTTCCGATACGGTTTCTGTTTTGCCGTTTGACAGGAGGAACTCGATTCCCGCTTCGGACTGGTATTCCTTTTTCCCCCGGATCTCCGACAGGTCGGCAAAATCAATGTCCGTTTCTTCCGCGACTTCCCTGCGGATATCGCTTTTCCTGTTGTCCCAGAAGTCATCGATCATGATGATCTGCGCGGACGGGCATTTTTTACGGATATAGAGCACCAGTTCCTTCAGGTCGTCCCGGTAGCCGCTGACCGGGCGCTCGATCACGGAAACATTCTCACCCAGCTGGACGGTGACAAGATCCAGGTCGGGGGAAAGATACGGATCCACAAAATCAAACATGGCGTTCCGGTAAGCGCTTTGTTCCCAGACGCCGAAATGAACCCTGTTTGCCGTGACGTCGCCGTACTCCTTTTCAAGGTAAGCTTTGACAATGCCGAAATAATCGTTGTCCGGCTGCGTGCTGCAGATGCCGTGCCCGAATCCTTCGATCAGTGTAAGGCTGTTTCCGATCGCAAACCAGTTATATCCTGTGCCCCATACCGCAGGCTCACGGTTTTTGTCCTGCCGGTTGATCCGCTCGGAAAGCGTATCGATGGCGGCGGAAAGGCTTTCCTCCATGGCGGCCTGCTCTTCGGCCCGGGTGACCAGGCTGACGATGTTGCGGCTTTGCGCTTTTTCGTGCAGGATAAGCCATACACCGGCAAAAACCACCAGAACGCAGACCAGCGACAGGAGAAGAATCCATACTGGTTTACGCGTTTTCTTCCGGTCCTGATTCTCCATGATTCTTATCCCTTCTTCTTTGTTATATGGAATTATATAGCGTTCAGGGACTTGTGTAAAGAAACGGCGGCGAGCGGATCCGGCCCGGGGCTTTGCTGTTTTGGGGCGCATATGATACAATTCACCGGAAGACTGTCATTCTGATCATACGGAAGACAAACGGGTACGTAAAAATACAAAAAAGAATGAATCGGCAAAACACACGAAAGGAGGCCGGCACAGTGAAGGACACGACCGGGGAAGCGCAGCAGGAAAGGATCATCCGCTATTCCATGATGACGCCGGGGGAGAAGGAACGCCTGGACAGCCTCGAAAGCCGGAGGGGAAAGGAAAGCCTCCAGGAAGACATGTTCCTGGAAGACATGGAACAGGAAAAAAACCTGAAACAGCTGCTGCAGCTGTGGGACAGCTATGATTTCGGGGAGAATTATCCCGGCGCGGACAGGATCCTGAAGAAGTGGCGTGAGAGAGAAAGCATGTCGATGACAAAGCTGCCGGAAGAGACTTTTGAACAGATCAAAAAGGACCTGTCGGCTTTGTTTACCGGCGTCCGGGATGAGGATGAACCGGAAGCGGAAGAAAAACCCGAAACCCCCGCAGTGCCCGGGGACAAGCTTTTCTGTACAAACTGCAGGAGCCTTACAACGGGCAAGGTCTGCGGGAGATGCGGCCATAAAAAGCTGAGGGCGCCGGTGATGGATGACGTCTGCCTTCTGGCAGACCTGGATCACATCACATGCAGCATCCTGAAGAGCGAACTGGAGGAGGCGCATATCCCCTATACGACGCAGGCCTGGCAGGGTGCCGGACTGACCATGCTCTTCGGGAACGCCATCGAAGCCTACCGTGTGTACGTGCGGTACAGGGACCTGGACGCCGCAAACGAACTGGTCCAGGTGCTGAAAGCGGACAACGAGGCGGCTGAGCCGGACGGGCCGGAACCTTCCTGCTGAGAACGGGACAACCGGACGCGGAACGCAGAAAACACAGCACACCGGCCGCGTCTGTGATATAGTTACCGAAGTTGTATTCTGAAAAAGGAGAGCGAAGGACATGAGGAATCAATGGAAACGGACAGGACTTGCAGCGATCCTGGCGATGGTCATCCTGCTGACAGGATGCTTTGCGCCGGTGCTTTCCGCCGCTGAAGGCGCGGAGCCCTACGGCGACGGAGACGGCGTTATCTCCCGGGCGCAGCTTGCCGGCCTGTACAACTGGCTGGACAACACGAACAGCGATTTCTTTTCACTGATCACCTTTGACCAGATCAGCGACGCCCTCGGGAAAAAAGGTTTTGTGAAGGAAAAAGACCGGGACGAGTATCGTGCTGCCTACTGGACGGACGGTGACAAGTTCGTGACAATCACCTTCCGCAACCGGGACGGCTTCTGGGGCGTCACCTCCGTGACCACGGACATTCCAAGCGATGAATACTCCGCGGCGGATTATTCCTTCCTGCCGCGCGTCGGAAACCGCTTTGCGGGCAGCAGCGCGACGGAGAGCCAAACCCTGGCGGCCAAGGTCCAGGGCGGCTCGGGCGAAGCTTCCGTGACCGCGCAGGTTCCTACGGAATACTGGGTTGCCGCAAGCTCTTTCGGTGAAGCGCGGTTCATGAATGCCCCGGATCCGTCCAAGGCCGGCGGAAACTCCGCGGGACTGCGCGTCGGCTTCTGGGCGGGCGAGGCGGCCCTGCAGGCGGACCATGAGAAGGGCGAGAGCCGTACGGAACTGGAAGACTGGGCTGCGCTCGGAACCACCCTGAAGGGATATGCCTACACAAAGAACGGAATGGACATGACCGAGTATGTCCTGCCCCTGAAGGACGACCTCTGGATGAGCCTCCGGTTCTACAAGTGCCTGCCCTATGCCGGCAGCGAAGCGGAAGCGATCGTATATTCCCTGCAGGTCGAATACGGGGATTTCACCTATGCCTGCGACGTCCAGCCGGAGCCCCCGGCGGTGAGCGCGCCTGCGCAGCCGGCGGCTGAACCCGCCGGAGAACCGGCGGCTGCGCCTGCCGCGGAAACGGACGGCGGAGTGGTCGGCAAGTGGATTGTGGAAGAGATGGAGAGCGAAGGCGAGACCATCCGCCCCGCCGACTACGGCATGGAGATGAGCATCGAACTGCTGGAGGACGGTACGGCAAACGTCCGCCTGGGCGAAGACGGCACGGGCACCTGGACTGCCGACGGCAGCCAGGTCTCGATCACCATTGAAGGGGATACAGCCGCTGTGACTGTTGAGAACGGCGTGATGATTCTGGCCCTGGGGGATGATGTTTCCCTGAAGCTCGTGAAGGACGGAGCTGCCGTACCGGCAGCTCCGGCAGCGGAGCCCGAACCCACCGCGGAACCCGCGGGCGAACCGACCGCCGCGCCGGCGGCGGGCCCCCTGGACGCGGATGAAGAAGCGTATGTCGGCGTATGGAACCTGATCTACCTCGGAACCGGCGGATTTACCGGAAACGCGGCGGATATCGGCCTGACCGGCGAAACGCTGACGATGAACGCGGACCGCACCTGCTTCCTTTCCGTGGATCCGGACCCGACCGAGCATCAGTGGCGGATGGAAGACGGAATCGTCCGGCTGGAGAACGAACAGCGCCTGATCCTGCTGCGGGACGATGTCCTGCAGTACGGCAGCCAGCAGAGCGGCTATATGATCTTCAGCAAGGATCCGGCCATGGCCTGGGACGGCAGCATCCCGCTGTTCGACCCCTTTGCGGAGCCGGAAGCGACAGAAGCTCCCGCCGAACCTGCCCCGCCTGCTCCCGACGCACCCGCGGTCCAGAACGGCGGTATTCAGACGGAAGTAAAATACACCGCAAAGACCTATATTGCCAACGGGGCTGAAATGGACGCGTCCATTCTCGGAGCAGAGTACTCCGTTGTCCTGCATGACGACGGAAAAGTGGACTGCATACTGGGCGGGGCTTCTGTGCCCGGCCTGCTGTGGAAGGCGGACGGGGACGCGGTGGTCATTGATTTCTTCGGAAACGGGGAAATCAGGATGACGGCGGAGGACGGCGGCATCATGCTTGATTACCTGGGCGTCATGCTGCTGAAAATGGTTCCCTGAGAGAATGAAAACCCCAAAAGCATCTTCCCCGGACGGGGAAGATGCTTTTTTTGCGGTTTCTGAACGTTTTTTGCCTGTTTTTCTGTATTTTATTCTGATTTTTATGACAAAAGGGGGAAAGTATGGTATCATTCGGTTACCCGCAAAAAGGTACGGACAACTTGGCGGGAGAGAAAGGGAGCAGGGAACGATGAGCCAGGAAAGAAAGCCTCTGGTAACCGGTATTTTTACGGCGGATCCATCCGCACATGTATTCGGGGACAGGATCTATGTGTATCCGTCCCACGACATTCCCCACTACGGCAATGACGATGACGACGGCGGAGAGTACCAGATGGAGGATTACCATGTGCTGTCCATGGACGGGCTTGACGCGCCGTGCAGGGACAACGGCTGCGCGCTGCACATGAAGGATGTTCCGTGGGTGAGCAAGCAGATGTGGGCGCCGGACGCCGCATGCAAGGACGGAAAGTATTACCTCTATTTCCCGGCGCGGGACCATGAGGGAATCTTCCGGCTGGGCGTGGCGGTCTCGGACGATCCGGCAGGCCCCTTCGAACCGGAAAAGGATTATATCCCCGGAAGCTGCAGCATTGACCCGGCGGTCCTGGCGGACGACGACGGACGGTATTACATCTATTACGGCGGGCTCTGGGGCGGCCAGCTGGAAATGTGGCAGGGCGGCACCTTTGATCCGGACGCGCACCGTCCCGAAGGCGACGAACCCGCGCTCGGCCCGATGTTCGCTGAGCTCAGCGACGATATGAAGCACTTCAGGACAGAGCCGAAGCAGCTGGTGATCCTGGATGAGAACGGGGAGCCACTGAAGGCGAAGGATGAGGAGCGGCGCTATTTTGAAGGCCCGTGGATGCATAAATTCGGCGGGAAATACTACCTGTCCTACTCGACGGGAACGACGCACTACCTTGTGTACGCGGTTTCCGACCGGCCGGACGGCCCCTTCACCTACTGCGGACGCATCATGGAACCCGTGATCGGCTGGACCACGCACCATTCCATCGTGGAATACCACGGGAAGTGGTACCTGTTCTATCATGACTGCGAACTTTCCGGCGGGATCAACCACCGTCGCTGCGTCAAGTTTACGGAGCTGAAGATCCGGGAGGACGGCACGATCGAAACGATCCGGCCCTACGAGGGACAGGATCCCGCGCCGGACTACATCGGCACGGGACGGTCCGATTACTGACGGACAGGGATGACCGGAAAAGGGAATACGGCTGCGGAACGGACGGCACTGTCCGTTCTGCAGTCTTTTTTTCACCGGGGGATTGTGTTATGATGGAGCAAAGAAGGCGGACGCCGATCGGGGGGAAATGAATAATGAAAGGGTTTGCAGCCGTCCTGCTGGCGGTGTGCCTTGCCGCTGCGCCGGCCCTGGCGGAAAAAGCGGATTTCGGGGAAATTGCCGGCACCTGGTACACGGAAGAGATTTCCATGGACATCACGGAAAAGGGGCGCTTCGTGCTCGGGTGGAATGACGGGGACTGGACCGGCACCCTGGAAGCGGACCCGCGGATGGATGAAGACGGAGAGGAGTACACCGCCTGGCGGCTCCTCCTGGAGGAACCGGACGACGTGGCGTGGGAAGATATGGAGCTGGTCCCGGACACGGATTACCCCGGGAAACTGACCTTCCGGTTCGACGGGCACGCCGGAGACGAATTCTACAACGTACCGGTCTGCGTCACGGAGATTGCGGACGAAGAGGAACTGGAATACTATGAACCCTATGCCCTGATCGATGATGTGGACGGGGAGGGGCCGGCGGTGACGGTGATGTTCACGCTGCTGCGGCCGGCGACGGATGTCGCGGTGCTGTCCATGTTTGACCAGGAATTCGACGAGGACGGAAACCTGGGCTATAATGCCAACGCCCTGGGATGGTGGGCGGAGCTCGATTCGCAGGAACGCATCGTGGTGAAGCATGTGTTCCGGGGAGACCTGCCGGAACTGTCGGTTTCGTTCCTCGCGGAGGACGGGACCCAGCACGACCTGGCCGTGGAGATCAGCGGCAGAAGCGGACAGCTGATCCTGGTGCCGCTGCTGCCGTCAAACGGGTGAGCAGGTTGTGAACGCCGCCGCTTCGTGCTATGATGGCGGCAGATTCTGAACGAAAGCGTACGGCCCGCCCGGGTGGACGCGGAGGGGAAAAATGGGAAACATCTTTTATTTCCAGTGGGAAGTGGACCTGATCACCTGGCTGCAGAAGGCCCTGGGAACCGCGGGAACCGCGGCGGCGAAGGTCGCCTCGTTTATCGGCGGGGAGACGTTCACGCTCCTGCTGCTGATCGTCATGCTGTTCTGCTACCGGAAGGAAGCGGGAAAACGGGTTGCCCGGACGGTCCTGACGGCAAGCATGATGTTCCCGATGATCAAGAATATCGTGCTGCGGGTCCGGCCGTACATGGCGCATGAGGAGATCGACGTCCTCCAGGTCGTGGAAGCGGACGCGGATCCGGCGGATATCATCCAGCAGGGCTTCTCCTTCCCGAGCGGTCACAGCGCAACCGCGGTATCGCTGTACGGCAGCATCGGACGGGAACTGAAGAAAAAATGGATGTGGACCCTGGTGGTCCTGCTGGCCCTGCTGATCGGCGTGAGCCGGTTCATCGTCGGCGTGCATTATCCGACGGATGTGCTCGCAGGCTGGGCGGTCGGCTTTGCGGCGATCGGCGTCAATATCCTGCTGGAGAAGGTCGCCAGGAAAGAATGGACACGCTATGCGATTCTGCTGGCAGTCTCGCTGCCCGGAATCTTCTGGTGCACCAGCCGCGACTATTTCACCGCGCTGGGGCTGCTGATCGCGGCAACGGTCGCCTTCCCGTATGAAGAAAAGTATATCCGCTTCCGGGATACGCGGAACCCGGCGGCGATGGTTCTGCGCTGCGTCGGCGCGTTCGCGATCTATTTCGCGCTGAACACGCTGCTGAAGATGCCCTTCAGCAAGGAATTCCTGGACAACGGAACGCTCGGGGCAAACCTGATCCGGACGGCGCGCTATGCCGTGATCCTGTTTGTCGTGCTGGCGGTCTATCCCCGGGTGTTCCCGGTTTTTGAAAAGATCAGGCTGAAGAAATAACTGTTTTCAGACCGTCCGGCTGACCAGCCGGACGGCATTGTGGATATTGCGGATTTCCACAAGCCTGCCGCCGTCCGCCTCTTCCCCGTCGAGGGTCCATTTGAGATCCGCGGGACCTTCGAAGGTAAAGGAGGAGGCGCGGAGGAAGTGCAGGGACGCGTCGTCATAGTAATGCGTCCGGAGGGAATTCAGGACCCGGCTGAGGGCGATCAGGTCCGGCGGGAAGGGAATGAACAGCGCCTCGAAACGGCCGTCGCTCATATGGACTTCGGAATCCTCCAGCTTCAGGACGCCTCCGAGGGATGTCGAATTGCATACGGCACCGAAAATGAAATCGTCTTCGCAGGTGGCGCCGTCCGCTGTGATCCTCATATGGATGGGGCGGATATCGGAGAGGGAACGGATGCCCTCCAGGATATAGGCGGCATGGCCGAGGACGTTCTTTACGTTCTGCGGGGTGGACCAGGAAACGCCGGTGAAGGCGCCGAAGGAAGCGGTATAGCTGAAATAACGGTCCGGGGAAAAAAGGCCCACGTCCAGCATCTGCGCGGACCCGCTGACGACGGATTCGCAGGCGGCCACCGGGTCCGTCGGGAGGCCGAGGCCGGCGGCAAAATCGTTGGTGCTTCCGCAGGGGATATAGCCCAGGGGCGTATCGTGCCCGCCCAGCTGCAGGCCGGTGATCACCTCGTTGAGGGTGCCGTCCCCGCCGCAGGCGACGACAAGGTCTGTTTCGCCGGCATGGTCACGCGCAAAGGATACGGCGTCGCCGCGCTGCGCGGTGATATAGACGCTGCAGAGATATCCGGAACGGTTGAAGACGGAGATCATCTCCGGCAGGAAGCGCCGGGCCTGGCGCGTACCGGCGTTGGGATTGATGATCAGGTGGACGGTTTTCATCATCGGCAATTCCTTCTGTACGGATTCCGGGCCGCTGCCTTCCGGGACAGGACCGGACCGCTTGATACTGCAGTCATTATACCACAGGAAAAAACCGGCGCAAATCCGGGAGGAAGGCGCCGGGGCGAAAGATACGGAGGATCGGAAACATGAAGGACGAACTGATCCGGATCGCGCGGGAAGCCGGCGCGTTTTTCCGGAGGGATGAACTGACGGATGTGGTCAGCAAGGAAGGCCACGCGAACTATGTGACGAATATCGACTGCAGGGTGCAGGCGTTCCTGGAGGAGGAGCTGCAGCGGCTGCTGCCCGGCTCCGAATTCATCGGGGAGGAGAAGGAGAACCGCGCCCTGACGGACGCGCCGACCTGGATCGTGGACCCGCTGGACGGGACCACGAACATGATCCACGACTACCGGATGTCGGCGGTTTCCATCGCGCTGTGCAGGAACAAAAGACCGGTCACCGGCCTGGTGTGGCAGCCCTTCACGCAGGAACTGTTCCTGGCGGAAGCCGGCGAAGGCGCCTTCCTCAACGGCCGGCCGATCCATGTATCGAAGACGCCGTTTAGGGACGCCCTGGTCTCCTTCGGCACCGCGCCGTACTATGAGGAGCTGGAGGATGCCGGCCTGAAGCTGGCCGGCGATTTCCTCCACCATTGCGCGGATATCCGCCGGAGCGGCTCCGCGGCGCTGGACCTGGCGTACCTGGCCTGCGGCCGGCATGACGTCTTCTTCGAGCTGCGGCTGAAACCGTGGGACTATGCTGCCGGCAGCCTGCTGGTGCAGGAGGCGGGCGGGGAGGTGCAGATGCCGCTGGACGGCGGCGGGATGGACTATGACCGCTCCGCGGCGGTCCTGGCGGCCAATCCCCTGTGCATGCCGGAGGCCCTGGAGGTCTTCCGCAGGAACGGCCTTGTGAAATAAAAAAAGTTTTTCATTTTTTCCAACCTTTCTCTTTTTGCGGTGTCTTTACAGGTGAAAGCTTTCAGAAACGGCCGACGGGCCGGAAGGGAGGAACTCCGTGAGAAAGACGGAAGCGGAAGCGGTCCTGGAATCCTGGATGAAACCCGTGCTCGGGTTCGCGCTGAAACGGTGCCGGACCGCCGAGGACGCCGAGGATCTTTCCCAGGAGATCATCCTGAGGGTTTACCGGACGCTGCTGCAGCGCGACGACGTGGAGGACGTGGAACGGTATGTGTGGACCGTGGCGCATAACGCGCTGTGCAACTACTACCGGAGCGCCTCCCGGAACACGGTCGGCATCCCGCTGGAGGAAGTCGGGGAGATCCCGGCAGCCCTTCCGGAGGAGACGGACGACGCGGAAACGGTCGACCGGCTGAAAAAGGAGATCGCCTACCTGTCCGAAACGCAGCGGAAGATCGTGGTGGCCTACTATATCGACCGCAAAAAGCAGGAACAGATCGCCCGGGAGTTCGGCATTCCCGTCGGCACCGTGAAATGGCATCTGTTCGAGGCGAAGAAAGAGCTGAAGAGAGGAATGGAGAAAATGAGGGAAAACGGAGACCTGAAATACAATCCGGTGAAGTTTGCCGGATACGGAATCAACGGAAGCCTGGGGGAAAAGGACCTGTACAGCATGTTCCGCAGCCCGCTGGTCCAGAATATCTGCTACAGCGTGCGGAATACGGCCAAGACCGTCAACGAAATCGCGGACGACCTGGGCGTTTCGCCGGTGTATGTATCGGGCGAGACCGGACACCTGGAGGAGTACGGGTTCCTGAAAAAGCAGGGCGAAAAATACCTGGCGGATTTCCTGATCGAGGAACCGACGCCGGAACTGCTGCAGCTGGAATGCGATACCTACAAGGCAGCCGGGGCGCTCTTCGCGAACGCGCTTTACGGGGAACTGACAGCCGGCGGGGTGATGGATTCCCCGGCGCTGACCTGTGCCTGGAAGAACGACCGGAACTTCCTGCTGTGGGCGCTGGTTCCCTGGATTGCCGCCTGCTCCGGGGAATCCCTGCGGGAAAAGAAAATCCCTTTCAACGAAGTGGCCACGGTCCGGAAGGACGGCGGGACGAACATCTTCCACGCGACCGTCGGCTGCGACGCCCCGGAAGGCTATGAATTCATGAATCAATGGTTCGGGCCCCTCTGGAACGCGGACAACAGGCATAAGATCTGGCAGGTGGGCAGCGAATGGTCCGCAAACCTGCAGGACCGTGTGATGAACATCCAGGGAGACGCGGCGAGAACGCTCGCCCTGTATGACCGGGAGCGGAAGGAAAAGCTTTCCATGGATGAGTATGCCTGGCTGGCGGAGCAGGGACTGATCCGGCTGACGGACGAAGGCCGCGCGGAATGGCAGATCGTGATCCTGGAAACAAAGGAGCTCCGGGACGAGCTGCTGGCCATCGGCAGCCGGATCCGGGAAAAGTATGCCGAAGAGTTCCGGAAACTCCGGGACCCGTATGTCAAAGCCGTCCTGGAAGGCCTGCCCGCGCATATGCGGAAAATCAAGGAATTTGAAACGCAGTTTATCTTTTTCTCGGACGGCAGGTTCGTGTTCCACTGCGTAAAGAACCTGGTGAACAGCGGAAAGCTGAAAGTGCCGGAAGAGGCCCAGAAGAAAGCGCTGTCCACGCTGATGATGCCGGCATAACTGAACGCAGATCCCTGGCCCGGAACCGGAAAACCGGTTCCGGGTTTTTGCGCTGCCTGCTTCCCGGCCAGGCGCGGCAGCTTTTGCCGGGGCCTGATCTGTGGTAGAATGCCCGTGAATAAGACTTTTTTCGCAATCCAAAACAATTCCGGTCCCCGGGCGCGTCTGTATGGACGGAAACGCTCCGAGCGAGCCGGCCTGATTACGGGAACCGGAGGAGGAGCAGTATGGATATCCGGATTTTTCACCTGATCGAGGGCGCGCGGCAGGCGGAAGGCCTGACCGTCGTGATTGACGTGTTCCGGGCGTTTTCCATGGAATGCTACCTGTACGCGGCGGGCGCCCGGGAGGTCCGTCCGGTCGGATCCGTGGAGGAGACCTTTGCCTGGAAGGAAAGGGATCCGGACTGCGTCCTGGTCGGGGAACGGCACGGGCGGAAGATCCCGGGCTGCGACCTGGGGAATTCGTCGTCCTCGATCGATCCGGGACTGGTCCGCGGGAAGCGGGTGATCCACACGACCAGCGCGGGGACGCAGGGGATCGTGAACGCCGTGCACGCGGAGGAGATCCTGACCGGAAGCTTCGTCAACGCGAAGGCGGTCGCGGACTACATCCGGAGGAAAGCGCCGGAAAAGGTATCGCTGGTCTGTATGGGGCAGGGAGGCGCAGAACTGGCGGAGGAGGACGAGCTGTGCGCCGTTTACCTGAAAAGCCTGCTGGAGGGAGACGACATGCCGGATATCGACAGCCGGCTGAAAGCCCTCCGGACAGGCGGCGGCAGCCACTTCTTCCGCCCGGACATGCAGGACGTATATCCGGAAGAGGACTTCCGGATGTGCATCGACCGGGACAGATTTGATTTTGTTATCAGGATCGAGAAGGACCGGGACGGGCTGAAATCAGTACGCATCCCGGGTCGGGGAGGCCGTACGCGCTGAAATACGCGTCCTCCAGCGGGATCCACCGGTCCATGAACATCTGCAGCGAACGGGGCGATTCCCGCTGCCGCAGCCGCTCCAGACGGGTTTCCCACGGCGCGGCCCGAAAGATCCGGACATCCGCGTATTTCCGGATTGCCTGAAGATTGCAATAGCTCCCCTCGAGTATCAGGACGCGGCAGTCCGGAAGCTTTTCCTCCGGCAGCAGACGGTCGTTTCTGAAATCGTATTTTCTGTAAACAACCTGCGTTCCCTGTTTCCACGGCGCGGCGACCTCCGCAGCCAGCCGGGCCGCGTCGCAGTTTCCGCTCGGAACCGCGAGCCTTTCCGGCGTTTTCTGCGCGTGAGGGATCACAAAATCGTCCGTGTGGATCACGGCCGCGCCGAAAGCTTCCGCAAGCTTTCCGGCCAGCGTCGTTTTTCCTGCCGCGCACGGGCCGTCTATCGTGACGAGCACACGTTCCCCCGGACAGGCGGAGATTCTCCGGATCACGTCCGGGAGAAGGAGCGGCTCTTCTTTATTCATGCTTGCGCCCCGGCTTTCCGGCCTGCCTTGTTCAGCGAAAGGCCGGCACGCTCCATG
>JAEEGH010024008.1_pt1 | contig 12347 bp, 14 predicted proteins | sample 9134181 | NCBI WGS metagenome assembly JAEEGH01 (sample SAMN16246544, study PRJNA631951) | gut metagenome | biome: gut microbiome; feature: rumen; material: DP-attached | host: Bos | place: Iran: Karaj | collected 2018-10
AGAGAATTCTAGTGTAGTCAACATTGACAAAGTAACAAATCCACACTATATTTAGTGTGGGTGTGAAAATTAAATAATTTGGGAGGAGAAAAAGATTATGGAAAAAAGAACACTTGCACAGATTGACGCCGAAATTGAGGCAACAAAGGCAGAGCTCAACGACGTTCACGGAACCGAGACAGAGGTTTACGCACGCATCGTAGGTTACTACCGCGCAGTAAAGCACTGGAACAAAGGAAAGCGCGACGAATTCGATCAGCGCAAAATGTTCACTCTCGAAGCCAGCAAGGAATATGATATTACTGCCGCAGACCAGCCATGTGTTCGCAAGGCACCTGCTAAGATGACTGCCGCAGAAACAACAACAGATTTGAACAGCGTAACATACGAGATGTATACAAGACAGACATGTCCTAACTGCCCTCCAGTAAAAGACTTTATGTCTGAGCTTGATATGCCGGGACGTGCAATTGATGTAGACACAAAAGAAGGTCTTGCAGAAGCTGCAAAGAAAGGCGTATTCGCATCACCTACAGTAATCTTCTACAACGAGGCTGGTGTTGAAACAGCACGCTGCCACAACGTTGAAGAACTCGAAGCTGTATTCAACAAGGTAAAAGTTACTGCATAATGTCAGAGCTTGACCTGAATAAACCTGCGGGCGTACTTGTAAAAACCACTTGCGTGGATTTTCCGGGACGTGTCGCAGGTTCTTTTTTTCTTAAAGGCTGTAATATCCGCTGCCCTTACTGCTATAACATCGGGCTTGTTCTTAGCGACAGTGAAATACCTGCCGGAACACAAACAGAACCGCTGAATACAGTAGCAGAGCTTTTTGCTCACCTTGAAAAAAGGCAGGGTATATTAAGCGGCCTTGTAATAAGCGGCGGAGAACCTCTATTAAATCCTTATACACCTGTAATAATCCGCAAGGCAAAGGAGCTTGGTTACAAAATCAAAATTGATACAAACGGTACCCTGCCAGAGAAATTAAAGTCCCTTATAGAAGATGAAACTCTTCGTCCAGACTTTATTGCCATGGATATTAAGACTTCGCCGGCCCGCTACTCTACACTTATCTGCGGTGAAAATTCTTCCTTTTTTGGAAATAATGATTTTTTTCAGAAGGTTCTCCGTGAAAGCACAGAGCTTGTAGCAGCCTACCCGGCAGATTCCCGTGAATGGCGCACCGTCCTCGTTCCAGGTCTTGTTACAAAAGAAGACTTAGCCGCTATGGCAGAGCTTTTACCACAGGATGCCAGCTGGCAGTTTGCCCAGTTCTTAAATCAGAATTGTCTCGATCCATCATATAATGATATCTACCCTTACAGCGATACAGAAGCCGCAGAGCTTATTGATTACGCAAAAACCTTAATTCCTGGCGCAAACCTCAGATAAATTTTTGTTGTTAAAAAAATATATTCGGTTTATAATATTTATTACTACTTGGGATTCAGGAGTTATTATGAAGAAAATATTAATTATACTTGCAGCTTTTGCAGTTCTTTCAGTATCTGTTTTTGCTGCCGATAACAACAGCGCATCTGCACCAGCCAGAACAGAAGGCAAATGGACAGAAATGTCATATGTAAACGTTCCGGTACTTAAGATACTTGAAGGTAAAGACGGCTATGCAGTAATTTACCAGAAAAATAAAACTGGAGTTGGAAACGTTGTAATTCCTAAGAAATGGGGAAAAGGATCTGAAGAACAGCCACGTAAGCTTAAGTTCCGTGCCGTAAAAACTTCACTTGGTGCTTATATGACAATAGTAAAGGATGGCGGCGAGTTTAAGCGCGTAATTCTTTCAATTCCTATGAACAAGAGTAATTCAATCTGGGGTATGGTTGATTCCCGAAAAAATATGGAAGGAGCCGATAAAGATACTCTGGAAGACTTGGAATTCTAGACCGAAATACGGTATTATAAAAGAGGGTTTTTAAACCCTCTTTTTTTTTGTTTAAAGGATTTTTTGATGTTTGATATACCTCAGAATACTACAGATGAGTTTAAGTCTTTTATTGAAAATCATAATTTCTTTTTTATTATTGGACATAAAGAACCCGATGGAGACTGCATAACCTCCTGTTTAGGCATTGCGGCAATACTTGATTTTTTTAATAAACCATATCAGCTGCTTAGTGCAGGACCTTTTAAGCGTAACGAAGTTTTGCGCTGGCAGGAAAAGTTTTCCGACACTATGGAATTTCAGGATGAAAGTGAACGTAAGTCAAGCGGGCTCATTATTGCAGATTGTTCGGAACTCAGCAGACTTGGTGATATTGACGGAGATTTAAAAGGTTTTGATACCTTTGTAATTGATCACCATAAAACAAGCGGTCTTGAATATGGTATGAAAGGCTATGTTAATTCTGAAGCGCCTGCCTGTGCCTTTCTCGTTCAGCTATTTTATGAAGCACTTATTGGTTCTGTTCCTTCAGACCTGGCAAAGGATTTGTTTTTCGGACTTTGTACAGACACAGGCTTTTTCAGATTCCTGACTGAAAATTCTGCAGAGGTTTTCGCTGCTGCCAGCCGCCTTGTTAGTGATGGGGCAAATCCAAGAACAACCTATCGTGAAATCAATTCCGGTAAGCCCTATTCTACCCGTAAGCTTCTTGGCATACTCCTTGGTCGCGCAGAACGCTACCTTGACGGTAAGCTTGTAGTAACTTATGAAACCTTAGATGATACAAAAAAATGGGGAATGGAAGGACGTGATTCTGATTCCCTTTACCAGCTTATGCTGAGTGCTAAGGGTGTTGAAGCTGTAGTATTCCTTCGCCAGGACACTCTTACTACCTGTACCGGCGGTTTCCGTTCTCAGGATAAAATTGATGTTTCTGTTGTTGCTGCTAAATTTGGTGGTGGCGGCCATAAAAATGCCAGCGGCATGAGCTGTAACGGTCGTGTAGAAACCCTTATTCCTCAAATTGTAAAAGAATTTGCACGGGTAATGTAAAAATCAAACCTCAGAATTATTAACGGATTTTCTCTTTTTGGGTAAAAATTAACAAAACGACAAAATTTTAACGTCATCATTAATTTTTTTTATTATCAAAGAAAAAAAAGCAAAAAAAAATCCGGATGCATAAGCACCGGATTTCTGGATAGCGACTAATGGGATTGAACCATTGACATCACGGATATGAGCCGTGTGCTCTACCAACTGAGCTAAGTCGCCAAAAGATGTATTGATATTATCATTTTGTAGGATTCAGGTCAAGTATTCAAAGGGTTAAAAATAGTAAAAATTATAAAACTTCGTCATGTCTTTTCTGCTTGGCATATTAATTGCATATAAAGGGAAAAATCTAATGACGAGGTAAAATATGAAAGCAACGGAACTCAATGAACTGTCGGAACAAATGTACTGCGGAAAAATCAGCGAAAAGCAAATGCTTGAAAAAATCTGCAGCTTTGTTATTTACAATTACCCTGTTTTTGGACTTCAAAAATATGATGAAGATTTCAGACAGGACGTACTGTTAAGCCTGATTGAAAAAGGTCACCGTTTCCTGCATCAATTTAATCCTGACTTTGGCGATTTTTTTACGTTTCTTTACTGCTATATCTGTACAATCATCAATACCAAGATTAAACGGCAGATGATACTTTCAATCAAGGAACGGATTAATTTTGAGGAATGCATTCTTCAGCTCGAAGAAAAGGAAGAAAAATATTACCGCATTGATTTTAATAATTTTGAATTACCAAAAGTACCCTACGCTCCTCCTAAAATACCCGCAGAAGAAATTCAGCAGTCTTTGAAGGCATTGTCATTAAAGCATCAGAATAAAAAGATTCTGGTTTTAGCCTTAAAATCTTCCTATTACCTTACTGATGAACAGATAAAACGAATCTGCCGTATTTCAGGAATTAAAACTGAATATTTTTACAGCCTGATTCAGCAATGTAAAGACAGTCTGGATAATAAAAATAAAAGAAGAAACCTTGTTCAGCAGCGAAGGAATTTTGCCTATTATCATCACAAGCGTTATAAAAAGCTTGTACAGAAGATTGATGATGACCTGGAAGGCGAACACATGGAAACAATCAGGGAAAAATATAACAGTATGGAAAAGAAGCACAGACGAAACTGGAACCGTCTTAATGATGCATTTGAAAAAGGCTATATTTATCTGAGACCTACTAATCTTACTGTTGCAAACCTTATGGGAATGTGTGAGCGGCAGGTAAATTACTACATAAACTGTGCTAAAAAAGAATCTAAAAAAACTAAAAAGGAAAAATCAATCTGAAGTAAATTATTGTTCAGAAGCAGGATTTTCATTATATTGTATTCATGAAAATTTACTTAGCAACTGGAAATAAAAATAAAAAAAGAGAAATGTGTGAGCTTTTACCGGAACACACTATCCTTATTCCTTCAGATGAAGGTATTGATTTTGATCCTGATGAAACAGGAACAACCTTTTACGAAAACAGTCTGATTAAGGCACGTACACTTTACGATATTGTACACTGCCCTGTAATTGCAGATGATTCGGGAATTTGCGTAGACGCCTTGGGTGGAGCGCCTGGCATTTTCTCTTCAAGATATGCCGGACCTTCCTTTATGCAGGGAAAACCAGACGGCACAAAAATCAGCCAGCAAGAACAGAATATTTTCCTCATTCAGCAGACAAACGAAGCTATTGCAGGCGGAAAACTCCCTGCAGGTGCATACCTTCACGGAGAACGCAGCTGTCATTATACCTGTGCTATGGTTATGTACTGCGGTACAGACCGTCTTTTTGTTGCTCAGGAAACCTTTGAAGGCGCTTTAATTGACGATATTTCAAAGCAGGCAGGCAGCGGCGGCTTTGGATACGACCCAATAGTTTTCCTCCCAGAGTTCAATAAAACAGTTGCAGAGCTTACTGCAGATGAAAAAAATGCTATTTCACACCGCGGTAAGGCTGTAAGAGCCCTTAAAAAAATAATTGAAATTTTATAATTTTTTTCTAAAGTATTTCTCCATATCAGCCGATATTTAGTGTAGAAGTGTCATGACTGTGTCGACTTCGTAGAAGCAGCGGTCAGACGTTTCGGGCAAAAATGTGTAGATGTAGCCTTGTAAAACATTTACGCATTTTTGCATCTTTTCAAACAGAAGAAAGGATTCTTCTGCTCACATTCCAAGGAGGAATACTATGGTTATCAACCACAACATGTCGGCAATGTTTGCCAATCGTCAGCTCGGAGTTACAGGTCTCTATCTCAACAAAGATATGGAGAAATTGTCTTCAGGCGAAAGAATCAACCGTGCAGGTGATGATGCTTCAGGACTCGCAGTATCTGAAAAGATGCGCAGCCAGATCCGCGGTTTGAACCAGGCTTCACAGAACTGTTCAAATGGTATCAGCTTTATCCAGACAACAGAGGGTTACCTCCAGGAAACAACTGACATCATGCAGCGTATTCGTGAACTTGCAGTTCAGGCTTCTAACGGAATCTACTCTGAAGAAGACCGCATGCAGATTCAGGTTGAAATTTCGGCTCTTGTTTCTGAAGTTGACCGCGTTGCTTCTGCCGCTCAGTTTAACGGCATGAACATGCTTACTGGCCGTTTCGCACAGCCAACAGGAGAAAATGTAGTAACTGCTTCTATGTGGTTCCATATTGGTGCTAACATGGATCAGAGAGTACAGGTATTCATCGGTACTATGTCTGCTGCAGCTCTTGGAGTTCGCGAACTTGGTTCAGAAGAGAAGCTTTCACTTGCTACACCGGAAGATGCCAACCGCGCAATCGGAACTATCGACGAAGCATTGAAGAAGATCAACAAACAGCGTGCTGATCTTGGTGCTTATCAGAACCGCCTTGAACTTACTGTTAAGGGATTGGATATTGGTGCTGAAAACCTCCAGGCTTCAGAATCACGCATCCGTGATACTGATATGGCTTCACAGATGGTAGAGTTCACAAAGAATTCTGTACTTCAGCAGGCAGGTACAGCTATGCTCGCTCAGGCTAATACCCAGAGCCAGAATGTACTCAGCTTGTTGAGATAATCACTTGTCTTTAGAAAGATAGTGAGTTATAATTAATTTTAGGTTGCGAAAGCAGCCTAAAATTAATTAGCGCGGTGTTTTTTAGTCTTACTCCCCTTTTCTTTTCAGCAAAAACATCGTAAAATTAATAAGCAATTATTGATTTTAACATGCCCGTTTTCAGCGGCGCATTGTTCTTTGACATAGTGTTTCCATGAAGGCTGGTGACGGCAGGAACAGTCAGTTTTGATTTTACAGAAGAAAGACTGACTATTCCTGCTGAATGGTCTGAAACTAAATCAGAGGCGCAGTACTGATTTAGCCTTCACCAGCAGGACAAAAAGCATGAGGCTTTTTGTTTTTAAGCAAACATGGAGGCACAAATATGATTATTAATCACAATATGAGCTCACTCTATGCAGATCGTGTGACAAACATCTCGAATGAGTCAATCATGAAAAACATGGAGAAGCTCTCATCTGGTGAACGCATCAATCGCGCCGGTGACGATGCATCAGGACTTGCTGTATCTGAAAAGATGCGCAGCCAAATCCGTGGTTTGAACCAGGCTTCAAAGAACATCCAGAATGGTGTTTCTTTCATCCAGACAACCGAAGGTTATCTTGCTGAAACAACAGACATTCTTCAGCGTGTTCGTGAACTTGCTGTTCAGGCTGCAAACGGAATCTACAGCGATGAAGACCGCATGCAGATTCAGGTTGAAGTATCACAGCTCGTTGCTGAAGTTGACCGCATTGCCAGCGTAGCTCAGTTCAACGGTATGAATATGCTTACTGGACGCTTCGCTCTTGAAGGCGACAGCACAATGCAGTTCCAGATTGGTGCAAATATGGATCAGAATGCTCGTGTATACATTGGTACAATGACAGCTTCTGCTCTCGGACTTAAAGGTGTTCAGGGCGGAGAAGAGCAGATCACAATCAATTCACCAGAAGAAGCAAATATGACACTTGGTGCTGTTGATGCTGCGTTGACTCAGGTTAACAAGCAGAGAGCAGATCTTGGTGCATATCAGAACCGCTTCGAAATGGCTGCAAAGGGCGTAAACATTGCTGCTGAAAACACCCAGGCTGCAGAAAGCCGTATCCGTGATACAGACATGGCTTCTGAGATGGTTGAATTCACAAAGAACAGCATTCTCACACAGGCTGGAACCGCAATGCTCGCTCAGGCTAATAATCAGTCACAGACTGTATTGGCTCTCTTGCAGTAGACTAATTAAAAAATAGAATTAAAGAGATAACTGGATGTCATCTTTTTGATTTGAATATGGAAGGAAGGGGTATGCGCCCCCCTTCCCTTTCCATTTTTTCAAGGAGGAGAACTATGAATACTATAAATACGAATTCAATGGTTCATGTGGCAATGGATGGCCAGTCTCTTTACAACACAAATAAGAATTCAGCTAGCAATTCTGTACAACAGCAGAATGCAGCGGCTTCCATAACTCCCACAGGAGCCCAGGTAGCGCAGAATATAGAACAGAATATTGCCGAAATAAAGGCAGATTCTCAAGCGCTGCAGAAAATGACTGAGATGGTTGGCGGAAACAAGCTTTTGTTCAGTGTGAACAAAGAACTTGGAAGTGTGGTCGTTTCTATCGTAGATTCGGAAACAAATCAGGTTATAAAGCAGATTCCGTCAGAAGATATGCAGAAACTTAAGCTTCGCATCAGAAAAGCCATAGGCTCAATGTTCGACGAAGTAATCTAAACTATGGCCGGACTGAACATACCAGGCGTTACTGATCAGTATAATACAAACGATACTGTAGAAAAGCTCATGAAAATTGAGCGAATCCCTCTCACAAGGGAACAGAATCAGCTTGAAAATTTAAAAACTGAAAAGGATGCCTGGCGCGAAATTAATACAAGACTTACCTCTCTTAGAGACAACACTAAGACTCTCTATTCTTTTGAAAATCCTTTTAACAGTAAACTCACCTCATCTACAGAAGAATATGCTGTTACTGCAGAAGCAAACCGCAGTGCCAGTTTACAGTCTTTTAAAGTCGATGTATTACAGGCAGCCTCTTCAGACCGTTTTCTTACAGACGAACTCGATAACGATTATAAAGTACCGACAGGAACCTATACTTACAAGGTTGGAGAAAAACAGATTATCTTCAACTGGAAAGGCGGCTCCCTTAAAGACTTTTCTGCAGCAATCAACAAGCGCGGAAACAATGTTATTAAGTCTTCAATAATCGGTGCAAGTGCCGGAAAAAAATCTCTGCTCATAGAAGCAATCCCGACAGGAAAAGAAAACCGTCTTATTTTTGAAGATGATGCAAAAACCTTTGCCTTTGATTCAGGCATGGTTGATAAAATTAAATCACAGACACAAACTTTTGCATCTTCTCAGACTGAAATTTTACCGGTAAATAAAATTGAATATGATGAACCGGTTTATATGCCAGTTCTTTCACTTACAAATACAAAATACGATGAAGAAAAACAGACCGCAGTTGTAGAACCTAGAGGAGCTTATCAGGTCAAAATCCCTGAAAAAATCCTTCGTGATACAGACCTTCACCTTCAGTTTACAGTTACTCAGAAAGAAACTGAAGATATTACTCCAGAAATAAATAAGACTCTGCTTCAGCCGGAACTTCCTGATGCCGGAACAGCAGAATACAGTGGTATTGTAATCAGCAATAATGCATCTGATACAAACCTTAATCTTCCGCCAGAGCCCCCTGCTCCGCTTGAACCTGTAAAAACAAATTCAATTCTCTATGCAGTTATGGAAGATGGATCAGAAAAAGAAATTCCATACACTCCGGCAGAAGAAGGAAAACCTGCACAAATTGATGTAAAACTTTCAGATTTCAGCGGCATAAAAGCTCTTGCAATCAGAAACAAAAACACAGGAACTTCATACGAAATTTCCAGCATTACAGCCTTAGACCCGATAAAAGATCTTGGTTATGGACCAAAGCATCCGGTTTCGACAGCTGATGATGCCATCATAAAATATGAAGGAATTACAATTACACGTTCTTCAAATAAGATTGATGATGTAGTCCCGGAAATTACTCTTAATGTTCATGATAAGACAGAAAAAACAGCAACAATTTCAGTTAAACCGGATGTTGATGCATCAAAGGCAGCAATAATTGATTTTGTCGGTAAATATAACCAGGCAGTTGCAGAACTTAACATTCTTTCACAGAATAAACCTGAAATCGTTGATGAACTTGAATATCTTTCAAAAGATGAAAAAGAAGCTGAGAAAAAGAAGCTTGGACTATTCCAGTCTGATTTTTCTCTGACAAATATTAAATCAAACATGGCGTCTACAATTGCAGCAAGATACATGTTCTCCGACAGTGCAGAAATCACAATGCTTTCTCAGCTTGGAATTGCTACAAATGCAAGTGGTTACTCAGGAGGATATTCTCAGAGCAAGTTACGCGGTTATCTTGAAATTGATGAAAAGAAACTTGATGATGCACTTGCAAATCATCTTGATGATATAAAAATGCTTTTTGGTTATGACTCAGATGGAGATCTTATAGTTGATACAGGAATTGCCTTTAAGCTGGACAAGCAGATTTCTGCTTATACACAGACAGGCGGAATCCTCGCAATGAAAACTTCAACACTGGATTCAAAAATCAAAAGCTCTGAAACAAAAATTACAAAACTCGAAGCTCAGATGGCTAAAAAAGAAGCTGAACTTCGTAATAAATACAGTCAGATGGAAGGCTCGCTGAACAGCCTTGAAGCACAGCAGAATACAATCTCGAACTTCACAAAGCAGCAGCAAAATCAGAATCGATAAGGCAGGTACAATATGATAGAATTTTACATAAACGGGCAGCAGGTTGACGTTCAGATTGAAGATGAACAGACAATTGGAGATGTACTTAAATCTTTTCAAAGTACCTGTGAAGAAAATCAGGCAGCAGTAATTGGTATTACAGTTGATTCAAAACAGGTTACAGCAGACAACTTTGATAAAAAAGCCGCTGAACCTCTTGGAAAGGACACTAAGTTTGAATTCCATATTGTTACAGTAAGCGAAATCAAAGCCTCTTTTGACAAACTTTCAGATCTTTTTGCAGAGCTTGCAAAACAGATGGAAGAAGTTCCTGTTGCACTGCAGAGCGGTAAAAATCTCGAAGTCAGTGAATCCATCAAAAATCTTGCTGACAGCATCGAACAGTTCTGCCATGTTGCAACACTCGCCTCTCTTTTCCCAGAGACATTTACAAATACCAGCATGAACGGAATAAATTTCAAAGATTTCTTTGCAGAATTCTCACCAATCCTTAAAGATTTCGAAGATGCATTACAGAATAATGATACAGTTATGCTCGGAGACCTTTCTGAATATGAAATCTGTCCGAGATTAAAAGATATTTCAAAGGCGCTTAAAGCCATGTAGAGAGGTGTCTATGCTTTTTTTATTAGGTTCAGGTAGCGGTTCCCCAATAGAAGCACGACAAACTCATGCACCGGATATAGTAATAATTCTGATTCTTCTGGCTGCATTCGCAGCAGTTCTTGGAGTTGTCTTCATAATCTTTATGAGGATTAAGAATTATTATAAATCAGAAGAATATATCGAAAAAGAAAGAAACCGCAAAACAAAATACAAGGATGTTCAGAAACTTGGAAAAGAAAACAACCTTTCCCAAATCGAAATTGACACTCTATGGGATGTTTGTAGAATAACTGATTCAAATAACATTCTTTATTCAATCAAAAGTAACAATGAAGTAAATGAATTATTCCGCAATGCTTATGAAATAATGAAGCAGCAGAATCTCTTCAGCGACGAAAAACTTAATAATTTCTTCACTACACTGTTTAAGCTCGAAATGATAGTTGCTCAGTACAAAAAAGTTCTTTCAACAAGACAGATTGCCGAGCAGACAGTTATATTTTATATATCAAATGAAGGTGAACAGTATCCGTTTACAGTAACTCAAAATCAGAAAGATTTCTTTACAGCAGAGATTCCCGAGTTCATATATAAATCACCACGAAGACCAGAACTGCTCACACGAAGCCGATTTACCTTTAGAACTTCAGATGGACTTTCCTATAATTTAGTTACCAGAATTATCCGCTATAACGAAGGAAATGACGGAAAATTCTATATGGTACTCTCTCATTCAGAACAGCTTGAATGTCAGGCACAGCGACATTACAAACGAGACTTTTTTGAAAAGGAATGCCATTTTAAATCTGTTAAACATATTGATAAACCTCAGAAAGGCGAATCTGAATATACATTCTCTGAAAAATCATATCAGGGAAAACTTACAAACATTTCTGCAGGTGGATGCTGTATTCAGACAGACCTTCCAATTAAGGAAAAGCAATACATAGGCGTTATACTTCCTGATACAGGTATTGATGAAACTATAGTTGGAATGATTCGAAGAACCCGAAGACTTCCAACCGGAAAACTGGCACTTCATATTCAGTTTGTACAGATTTCTCTTGCAACAAAGAACAGGATTCACACTCTTGTTTATAAATATGAGTTGTAGAAAATACTTGATAACAGCGATATTTTGGAGTATTCTATAAGAATATGAGAGTCATTGAGCTACAAAACATTCAGCGCGAAGAAGGGCAGATTTTCTATCTCAGAAAATACACTCGTGATGCTGTAATGGAGTTTCCTACAAGCACAGATACAGTTCAGATTTTCTTTAGCATTGAAACAAGCCCTATGGGAAAAAAGATTATTGAGCTCTCATTCCCACAGCCTATTAACTACCCTCTTATCCCGGTAAAAAAGGCATTGCTTGAATATATTTTTACAGAAGAGCTTGAAGGCAGACTGCCTTGTTGACTTTTACAACTAATTCTCCAGAAGAAACAATTGCACTTGGTGTACGCATCGGCAATAAGCTTAAAAAAGGCGATGTTATTGCAATGCAGGGAACACTTGCTGCAGGAAAAACTACAATCACAAAAGGAATTGCTCAGGCACTTGGAATCACAGATACCATCACAAGTCCTACTTTTTGTCTGATTAGCGAATATTACGGAAAAATGCCTCTCTATCATATGGATGTTTATCGTCTTGAAGGCGGTGAAGATTTTGTCAATCTTGGTACAGACGATATGATTTATGGAGATGGTGTAAGTATTATAGAATGGTCTGAAAAGATCATGGAAGAATTACCTTCACGAACCATCATACTTCGTCTTACTCCAAAGGATGATGGAAGCCGTCTTATTGAAATTGAAAACTGGAATAACGGGGACATCTAAGGAGAAACTATGAATATTCTGGCACTGGACTGCGCAGTTACACGTATTTCACTCGCAGTAAAAACTGATTTTAAATTTATTTCTGCAACTT
>JAEEGH010024009.1_pt1 | contig 12347 bp, 9 predicted proteins | sample 9134181 | NCBI WGS metagenome assembly JAEEGH01 (sample SAMN16246544, study PRJNA631951) | gut metagenome | biome: gut microbiome; feature: rumen; material: DP-attached | host: Bos | place: Iran: Karaj | collected 2018-10
GGAGAATTCGGAGTAATCGGAAAAATGGTAAATGGTAAATCAGTAAATGGTAAATTATGAAAAGGAAGGAGACTTGGAGATTCATTTTGCAGACGTTGGCGGCTATCATCAGCGCCATCCTGACGAGCCTGGGAGTGTCGAGCTGCCTGGCATGAGAGAGAGAAAAAAAGTGGTGGGGACCTGTCGCAGGCGCCCACCACGAAAAGTTGTCTTAACTAAATTAGTATAAAAAAAAACCACCCTCACGGGCTTTATTGCTCTTAGAGAACTGTCACGCCGGATGGATTATCTGGTGGCTTTCACGATGTACGTGAAATCACGGCCCACATAATTGAGACGGTACTCAGGACGCGGCCAGGCACCCCAGCTGTTGACACAGCCTACACCAAACTGGCGCTGCTGAATCTGCAGGACAGAGAAGTCGCGGGGAACGAGATCGCCGCTGTGGCTCTGATGAGCAGCCTTGTTGGGACCGTCATCCAAATCCTCGGGCAGATAATTCAGGGTACTGCACTCCATGGGACCCGTTGCCAGGAACGTGAGGCCACGCCCTGAGGCATCTGCCACCTTCCAGTAGCGCACGTCGATGTGGTTGCCACTCTCCTGGGGACGGACGTAGGGCCAGTATTCCTTGCCTGCCTCTGACTCGTAGACACCCAGCAGAGCATCGCCGCAGCGGTCGATATAGTTCTCTACGGGACCACGCCCGTAGTAAGTGATGTGGCTGAACTGCTTGGGCATCACCCATTGCATGCCGTAGCGCAGCATGTGGCTGTCCTTCTGCTTCTCGTCGGCCACCAACTGCTGGCGAACGGCAAACTCTCCCTGGGCATTCATCGTGTAAGTCAATGTCAACTGACCATTCACGCTGGGCATTTCATACAGCACCTGGATGGCCTGAGCCGATCCGACGGGATAGCACTTCACGGATTTCGTCTTCAACACGGGATTCTTCCATGCAGCGAACTTGTTCTGAAGCTGAGCGCCATAATCGTTATCGGTGGGAGCACGCCAGAAATTGGGCGTCACGGAGTAACCTTCCTGCAAGAGCGGCTTCCCATCCAAATCCACATAATCCAAAGCACCCGTCCAACGGTTGACCGTAATGCTGACTCCGTTGGCTGCAATCGTGTAGCAGGCCCGCATGGAATCCACCTGGATGGGGCTCTCGACGAGGCCTTTCTGGGGAGCAGCTGCCGCGATGACATCATCGGCCGACGGGAAGCGGTAGCCCTGGAGGGTGAACTGCTGGCGAGCCACTGCGTATCCGGCTTCCAGGAGAGGCTCCTCGTTGATCAACTGGTACTCCACATTCGCCAGGAACTCGCTGTTGGGATTGTCCTGCAGCATGGCCAGCACCTTGCCTGCAATCGAGAGGCTGCCCAGGTCGACTCGCTTGGTCTGCTGGGGAGCGACGCCAGTCAGGGCTGGAACCTCGGTCGTCAGGACTGGCTTACCATCCTTGAGGATCGTCACCACAGCCTTCAGGTTGCTCATATCGCGGAAGAAGTTCTCGTTGTAGACTTCTGCGGTACCATCGTTCATGTTGAGATTGCTGATCCAGATGCTCTGATAGTAGTGTCGAACCTCGTAGGCATGAGGCGTGAAGCTGCGGTCGGGAGCCACGATACCGTTGCAGTTGAAGTTGTGGTCCGAGGCAGGATAGCGGCCTTCGTCGCCACCATACATCCATATCTGGTTGCCTGTCACCTTGCTTACTCCACGCACGCCCTGGTCAACGAAATCCCAGATGAAGCCTCCCTGGTACTTGGGGTACTTGCGGATCAGGTCCCAATACTCCTTGAAGCCTCCGATGGAGTTACCCATCGCATGGGCATACTCGCACTGGATGAGCGGACGGGGATTGTCGCCCTTGGAATATTTCTCGCAATTGTCGTAATCGTAGTACATGGGGCAGAAGATGTCGGTCTTGCCATTCTGTCCTCCCTGCTCGTACTGCACGGGGCGGCTGCTGTCGATAGCCTTCACAGCATCGTAGGCGGCCTCGAAATTCTCGCCATAGCCACTCTCGTTGCCCAGCGACCAGAAGATGATGCTGGGATGATTCTTCTGAACCCAGACGTTGTTCTCGTTGCGCTCCACGATGGTCTTCCTGTAACGGGCATCCTGAGCCAGACGGCGGTCACCGTAGCCCATGCCGTGACTCTCGAAGTTTGCCTCAGCCACCAGATAGATGCCGTACTGGTCGCAGAGGTCATACCAGCGGGGATCATCGGGGTAATGGCAGGTGCGTACAGCATTGATGTTGAGTTTCTTCATCACCTGAATATCCTGAATCATGCGGCTCATGGGAACCACATAGCCTCCGTCGGGATCCAGCTCGTGGCGGTCTGCACCCTTGAAGAGCACAGGCTTGCCGTTCACCAGCACCTGTCCACCCTGGATCTCCACCTTGCGGAAGCCTACCTTCTGGGGAATCACCTCGCTGGTGCCGCTCTTGTCGGACAGTGTGGCATAAAGCGTATACAGATTGGGAATCTCTGCACTCCACTTCTGAGGGTTGCTGACCTTCATCTCCACCAGAGCATTGCCGTTCTTGTCCAAGGTCGTCGACTCGGAAGCCACCTGGCGGCCATCAGCGTCCTGCAGGGAGAGAGCCACCGGCTTGCCGGCTGCATTGGCGCCCGTGAGCTTCACGCTAAGGGTACCGTTCTGGTAATTGTCGGTCAGGTCGGGAGTGATGAAGATGTCCTGAAGATGAGCCACAGGGCGAGCATACATGTAAACCTCGCGAGCGATGCCTGTGAAACGCCAGAAATCCTGGTCCTCGCCATAGCTTCCGTCGCACCAGCGCATCACCTGCATGGCCACCAAAGCCTTCTTGCCGGGAGTCAGGAAACGCGTCACGTCGAACTCCACCTCCAGTTTGCTGTCCTCGCTGTAGCCAACCTCCTTGCCATCGATCCATACGGTCAGATTGCTGGTGGCTGAACCCACGTGCATGTAAATCTTCTGTCCCTTCCAGTCAGCAGGAATCATGAACTCGCGACGGTACGAACCCGTGTAGTTGTTCTTCTCCTCGACGAAGGGGGGATTGTTCTCGAACTGGGTGTTCCATGCGTAGCCCACATTCTTGTAGATACGGTCGCCGTAGCCGTTCAGCTCGAAAAGTCCAGGGACGGGGAAGTCCACCCAGTCGGCATCGTCGTAGCCCACCGCCTGGAATCCGACGGGAGCCTTGTCGTGATCCTTGACAAAATTGAATTTCCAGTTGCCTTCGAGGCTCATGAATCGGGCGCTCTGCTCCTTGACTCCACGCTGGGCCAGGGAATTGCTCTCGTAGGCGAAGAAGCTACTGCGCATCTTCTCTGTGTTCACACGGTTCGTGTTGGGATCCAGCCAACGCTCTGTTTTTTCTGGGGCTGCAGAAGCCGTCAGGACGGTCATCGCTGCCAAAGAGAAAAGTATTTTTTTCAACATAAAAAGAAATGTGTTTGAGGTTGTTTTAGTCAATGTTTTAAGCTCCTTTTCCCTTCTTCTCGTGAAGGAATTGCTTACAAAGATAAGTGTTTTTGTTGGTTTCCAAAAGAAAATGGCGGATAAAGGTGCAGTTTTTCTGCAAAACTTTGTAACTTTGGAAATCAAAAAGGTAAGAAATTGATGAGAAACCAATTAAAGACTATCGCTGGACCCGCAGTTTTGCTCTGCTTCATCGCAGGAATGTCCTATCTTCTATTCAAGAACGAGAGCGACGTTCTCTTCCGCGCCCAGGAACTGAGCCTTTTCCTCCCTACCCGACTCTATCTCGAGACCCTGAGCATCTGCCCTGGCGGACTGCTGAGCTGGCTTGGATGCTGGCTGACACAACATTTCCATCATCCTGCCGTGGGAGTCTCCCTGCTGGGCATTCTCTGGTTTCTCGTCAGCCTCCTGATCTGTCACCTCAACAGGTTGCGCGGCACCTGGATGTGCCTCTCTCTTGTGGCTCCCCTGCTGCTCTTGGGCATCATCACGCAAAGCGGCTACTGGATCTATTACCAGAAACTGGATGGCTTCCTCGGTATGCCCACGCTGGGCGTCCTGTTTGCTTTGCTGGGCGCTGAAGTCTACCGCCTGGTTCCAGAGCGCTGGGGCGGACGTCTCCTGTGGATGCTCGTCTGGGGAGTGGCAAGCTATCCGCTACTGGGCGCCTATTCTTTCCTGGGCACCCTGCTGATGATGGTTCCCACGAGTCTGGAGCGACAGGGCTGGGCCATGCGTATCGCGGTTCCCATCGCCCTGGGAGCGCTGCTCATCATTGCCGTGCCTCAGATCGCCTGCCAACATTTCTACACGCAACTGAACTCCGACCTGGTCTACCGGGCAGCCATGCCTGTCTGCAGCTACGGCGAGAAGGACTTTCCCCAGTACCGCCTGCCCTACTATCTGCTCTTCGCGAGTCTGTTCCTGCGCCCTCTTCCCTGGAAACTGGGCAAGCAATGGACAGGAGCGCTGGCAAGCCTCATCCTGGTGGGCGCCACCTGCTGGAAAGTGAATGAGATATGGTACCGCGACGTGAACTTCCACAAGGAAATCCGCATGAACAACGCCATCGGACAGTTGCAATGGGAGAAGGTGCTGCATATCATGCTGGAGCCCAATCCTACGCCTCCCACACGCCTGATGGTGATGATGAAGAATCTGGCTCTCTTCCGTCTCGGCAGGGCTGGCGACGAGATGTTCCATTATCCGGAAGGGGCTTCCCTCCAGAACGCTCCCTGGGGCATCCGAATGTCTCAGGTGGGAGCCATCACCCTCTACTATCACTACGCCAAGGAGAACTTCTGCTATCGCTGGTGCATGGAGAACGCTGTGGAGTATGGCTGGCGAGTGGACTATCTGACTCACATGGTGAAGTCAAGTCTGCTGAACGGCGACTGGGAGGTGGCACGAAAATATCTGGGCCTGCTGAAGAAGACACGATACTATCGCGAATGGGCAGAACACTATGAGACGTATCTCCACAACCCGAAAAAGGTCGAGGAGGACCCTGAGATGAACCCCATCGCACAGATGATGATAAACGAGAGCCACCTGGATTCCGACAACACGAAGATTGAACTCTTCATCCTCAACACGTTCTCCTCAGGACATGGACACAATCCTCTCTACCAGGAGATGACGCTGCTGTGCTCCCTGCTTATCCGCGACATCCCATCTTTCTGGCCTCATTTCTTCGAATATTGCAGCCTGCATCCAGGAGAGCGAATCCCCACCCATTACCAGGAGGCTGCCTATCTCTATGGGCACCTGGAAAATGTGGTCGACATCAGCAGCATCCCCTTCGACGAGGAAGTGCGCCAAAGCTACGAAGCCTTCATGAAGTTCAACGAACAATGCGGCCCCATGAGTCTGGACCAAAAAGCGGCTGCATTCAAACCTCGGTTTGGCGACACTTTCTACTACTACTACTTCCTGCAAAGGAATCTAAAGACAAACTGACATGAGACGATTACCTTATTATATATGTATAGGGCTGATGCTCCTGACGGTAAGCTGCACGGTGAGCACCCCTGCCGACTATACCGACAGCCCAGAGCCCGTGAGCATCTATCCGGAATACACCGGCGTGACGGTTCCCCTGAACATCGCTCCCCTGCGGTTCACCATCGAGAATGAGGGGGAAGAATTCATCACGCAGCTCAGGAGCGGCAATCAGGAATACTGCTATGAGGGACCGGATGTATGCCCCAGCCAGAAGCAATGGAAGAAACTGACAGCTGCCAGCCAGGATATCGAGGTCACCATCTACGCCAAGCGTCACGACAAGTGGCTTCGCATGAAAGCCTTCCATTTCTACGTCTCCGAGGACCACATCGACCCATACATCGCCTACCGCCTGATCGCCCCAAGCTATGTGGACTACGAGGAGCTGACCATCAACCAGCGCTGTCTGGAGAATTACGACGAGAAGGTTATCTATGGCACGATGAGCAACTCCACCGAAAAGGATGGGCAATGCATCAACTGCCACTCCTTCCAGCAGTACAACCCCGACCGCATGCAATTCCATGTCCGTCAAGGCTTGGGAGGCACGGTGGTCACCTACGACGGGAAGACGCAAAAGGTCAATCTGAAGACCGACAACACCATCAGCGCAGGCGTCTACCCCAGTTGGCACCCCACAGAGAAACTGATTGCCTACAGCACCAACACCACCAGCCAGACATTCCACACGCGCGACCTGCAGAAGGTGGAGGTGCAGGACACCTACGGCGACCTTATCCTCTACGACATCGAGAACAACAAAGTGATACCGCTTCCCCAGGACACCTGCGACATGGATTGCTTCCCTTGGTGGAGCCCCGATGGGAAATACCTCTACTACTGCTCTGCCCACTACGAACAGAAAGACAGCAGCATCAGCAGGCAGATGGATCTCATACGCAATTTCCAGGACGTACACTACAATCTCTATCGCCGCGCCTTCCATCTCGCGGACAAGAGCGTGGGTGAGCGTGAACTGGTCTACGACGCTGCAGCAGAAGGAAAGAGTGCCACCCTTCCCCGCATCTCGCCCGATGGAGAATGGCTCCTGTTCACAAAAGGGAATTTCGGTGTCTTCCATATCTGGCATACAGATGCTGACCTGTATCTGATGAACCTTGCATCAAAGGAAGTCCGACCGATGGATGAGCTCAACAGCCCACAGGTGGACAGTTATCACTCGTGGAGCAGCAACGGACGTTGGATTGTCTTCAGCAGCAGACGCGATGATGGCAACTACACCCGTCCCTTCATCGCCCACTTCGGCAAGGACGGAAAAGCAACCAAACCCTTTGAGCTACCCAGCAAGTATCCGCAGTATCACAGAGAACTGCTCCGCAGCTACAACATCCCTGAGTTCGTTTCAGGTCCCATGAAAGTCACTCCCCAGGAGTTTGCCAAAGCCATCCGAAAGAATGCTGTCCAAGCTACGGAATGACGTAAGGGAACTGTTTTTCCCACGCATTTGCCCTGTATGCGAGGGAAGATTGTTGCCCGATGAGTCGTTCATCTGTTCCGAATGTCTCATCGAATTCCCCCTGCTGAAATTCGAGAAGACAGACGACAACCAAATGATCCGCACGCTTTGGGGAAACATTCCTGTCGCCCACGCTGTCAGCATCTTTGCCTACCGTCACCATTCCATCTACCACAATCTGCTCCTTCAGATCAAATATCGTGGAAATGCGAGACTTGCCCAACAACTGGGCACATGGGCTGCCACGCAGATACGGGACCTGAAACTGGAGGAGAAGGCCGACGTCATCGTCCCCGTGCCTCTCAGTCGACGCAAGCAATGGGAACGCGGTTACAACCAAGCCTATCATTTGGCTCTCGGCTTAAGCAAGATCTATCAGCTGCCTGTACAGCAATGGCTCACAAGCAAGGTGGACCGCCAAACCCAGACACACATGAATGCGCAGCAACGTATCGAGAACACCCAAGGATGCTATGAAGCCAAGATACCGGAATCGGAACGCGGCAAACGGATTCTTCTGGTGGATGATGTCATGACTACAGGCGCAACCATCATTGCATGCACAAATGCCATTCTGGAAGTGGACAAAACAGCAGAAATCAGCGTTTTTACCCTCGCATTAAGCAAATAATGTTTCATTTTGTGATTTTTTTTCAACTTTTTGCTACGAAAAGTTGCAAGAAACGCATTTTCTGTTTAAATTTGCAACCGGATAACAGAAACAACCAAAAATAAAGTTATTGTTTAAGAGTTATGGATGCAAAGAAAGTTTTGGAAGATCTGAAGAGACGCTTCCCCAATGAACCTGAATACCATCAGGCAGTAGAAGAGGTACTTGGTACCATCGAAGAAGAGTACAACAAACATCCCGAGTTTGACAAGGTGAATCTGATTGAGCGCCTCTGCATTCCCGATCGAGTTTATCAATTCCGCGTAACCTGGATGGACGACAATGGCCAGATCCAGACCAACATGGGCTATCGCATACAGCACAACAATGCCATTGGCCCCTACAAGGGTGGTATCCGTTTCCACAAGAGTGTTAACCTGGGTATCCTGAAGTTCCTTGCTTTCGAGCAGACCTTCAAGAACTCGCTGACCACACTGCCTATGGGTGGTGGTAAAGGTGGTTCCGATTTCAGCCCTCGTGGAAAATCCAATGCTGAGGTAATGCGTTTCTGCCAGGCATTCATGCTGGAGCTCACCCGCCATATCGGTCCTGACGTAGACGTTCCTGCTGGTGACATCGGTGTTGGCGGACGTGAAGTCGGCTATATGTTTGGCATGTACAAGAAGTTGACTCGCGAGTACAGTGGTGTCCTCACAGGTAAAGGCTTGGAGTTCGGCGGTTCGCTGATCCGTCCTGAGGCAACCGGTTACGGTACAGTTTATTTCCTCCGTGCCATGCTGAAGACGAAGGGCGAGACCATCGAAGGCAAGAAGGTCCTCATCTCTGGTGCCGGAAATGTTGCTCAGTACGCAGCTGAGAAGGTCCTGCAACTTGGCGGTAAGGTCATGACGATGAGTGATTCCGATGGTTACATCTACGATCCAGACGGCATCGATCGCGCAAAGCTCGACTACATCATGGAGTTGAAGCAGGTTTACCGCGGACGTATCAAGGAATATGTGGAGCAGTATCCTACAGCCAAGTATGTTGGCGACGGTGCGAAACCTTGGTTCGAGAAAGCTGACATCGCATTGCCTTGCGCCACTCAGAACGAGTTGAACGAGGAGCAGGCTAAGGCACTTGTTGCCAATGGTGTGATTGCTGTGGCTGAAGGTGCCAACATGCCTTCTACCCCAGGTGCTATCCGCGTCTTCCAGGAGGCTAAGATTCTCTACTCCCCAGGCAAGGCATCGAACGCCGGTGGTGTATCTGTTAGCGGTCTTGAAATGTCGCAGAACAGCGAGCGCCTCAGCTGGAGCGCAGAAGAAGTTGACGCCAAGTTGCTCTGGATTATGGAGAACATCCACGAGAATTGCGTGAAGTATGGTACTCAGCCCGATGGCTATGTGAACTACGTGAAGGGTGCCAACGTAGCAGGCTTCATGAAGGTAGCCAAAGCTATGATGGCTCAAGGTATCGTATAAACACCTATTTTTCAGATACTAATAAAACGCATCCCAGGGAAGACCTCTCTGGGATGTGTTGTTTATTTACCTCAGAAACCTTTTCGACTTACCCCAATGCCTGTCTGCCGGCATCTGTCATCAGTCCTCTCTCTTCGAGTTGCCTGCACCGCTCCCTGTTGAGCTCTGTCCAGTGGCTTCGTTTCCGTCTGGGCGACAATCGCTGTGCAAGGCGTCCGTCCGGAAGTTTCTTCAGAGTGGAATCTATCCATCCGAAGCAAAGGGCCTCTTCCACAATGTCGAGGTAAGGCAAAGTGTCGGGCATGACAGTCTTTCCCCTGCTGCATGCTACCCAGCAGAACCCTGCCGACTGATGGTTTTGCTCAAACCATTGCCTCAGTTGCTGTCGATTGTTGAAACTCAACAGGTTGGTGACTTCCATTCTACACGTTATGTTATCTACTTGTGCTTATCCAACCATTCCAAACGTCTCTGGTCTGGCAGATGCTTGATCTGGAAATGTTCGAAACGAGCCTTGAAACCCTCGCCGTCAGGACAGGCAGCCATCATGCCCACCATAACAGGCGTGTTGTCCTGAATCCAGCAGTTGCGCATCATCGTGTATTCCTTGTCATCGAAGGAATAGAAGATCTCAACGGCATCCAAGCGGCGCACAGCCTTGATCCAGACGAAGGGCACTGGCTTGTCAAGCTTGATGACGCTCCAGTCACTCGTGTGATGCGTCACGACAGCACTCAGATTATACTTCCCATCCACGTACTCGATGCCTGCCTTGACATAATTCTCCTTGTCGATGCGAATCATCAGACCTGCCTGGTCGAAACGGGTTACATAGTCGCCAGAGATCTTCACCTTGACTTCGAACTCGCCCCCTCTCTCCGTATAAAGCACAGGACCGTCATCGACCGTGAATCCGTAGTGGGATATCCGCCAGAAGTCGCTATGCGGTGTCACATTCATCGTGAGCGTACCGTCCTTGATTTCCCAACTTTCAGGTTCGTTGAACCATTGCATTCTCTCCAATGTCTGACCTTTACTGGCCAGCGTCGACATGAATACGATAATCAGAAACAGATTCTTTCTCATTTTTTTTGATATTACTTTTTAGTTATTCTTGCCAAATAATCAAAATGCTCGCCTTCAGCAACGACCTCACTTCCATATCCATTCTCTTCAGCCACCTTCCTCAATGTATCTGAGTCCACATAGATCCAAGGGAAAGGCTCGCCAACGGTTTCCTTGTACTGCATGCGGAAGCTCAGTTCGCCATAGTAGCCCATATCCTCCGGATACTCCAGGAAACCATCCTCGTCCTCGAAAACATAGCTTATATCCGACGAATCGCACAGCAACTGACCTCCAGGGGCAAGCAGATTGTCAAGCTGTCTGAAGAGTTCAGGCATACGGTCCAACGTGCCGACAATGCCGATGCCGTTCATCAACATCAGGATGGTATCGTACTGTTGTCCCTGCAGTGTGAAGAAGTCCTGCAGAATCACCTTCTTTACGCCTCGCGCCAGCATGGTCTCAACAGAAAGAGACGAAATGTCGATGGCTGTCACATCCATTCCGCGCTCCTGCAGCACCAATGAATGGCAACCAGACGCAGCACCCACATCCAGTGTTCTTCCTTTAGTCAAATCGAGGGCCTTCTGCTCAATCCCAGGCATAGCGTCGTACGTGCGGAAAAGGGTAGCCAGGGGAATCTCGTCCTCCTCAAACATCGGAGAGAACACACTGAGCCTTCCTGCTTTCCCGTTCTTGTAATAGTCAGCAATGGCCCTGCCCATTGGGTCTTTCCCAACCTCAATTCGACCATCCATGGATGACTGATATCTATCACTTTTCATTGCTGTCTCACTTCGGAAAATCACGTTCTCTACCCCATCACCACATCGAGAATCATCATCAGGACGAAACCAATCGCAAACCCGATGGTGCAGAGATTGGTATGCCGACCCAAAGAGGCTTCAGGGATAAGCTCCTCTATTACGACATAAAACATCGCGCCTGCCGCAAAGGCAAGCATGTAAGGAAGCACAGGTGTCAGCAGGGAGGCCAGCAGGACAACGGCCATACCGCCAATGGGCTCCACGACTCCACTCAGGCTTCCAATCACGAACGAGCGCCTGCGGCTGTTCCCTTCCGCCCGCATCGGCATAGAAATGATGGCACCCTCAGGGATGTTCTGGATAGCGATACCTATGGAAATGGCTACGGCCGAAGCCAGCGAAATGCCTGCAGTTCCCTGCACCACGCCTGCAAACACCACACCAACGGCCATACCCTCAGGCAGGTTGTGGATGGTGACAGCAAGTGCCAGCATCGCCGTACGCGACAGCTTGGATCGTGGTCCCTCAGGCTGCGCAGTTCCCAAGTGCAGGTGAGGTGTGATTTCGTCTATCAGCAGAAGGAAACCCATACCCAAGACGAAACCGATGGAGGCAGGCAACACAGACCAGGCTCCCTTCGCTTCCTCCATCTCCATTGCAGGAATGAGCAACGACCACACGGATGCCGCCACCATTACGCCTGACGCAAAGCCAAGCAGGGACTTCTGCAGGCGCTCTGGCATCTCGCCTTTCATCAGGAAGACGAAAGCCGAGCCCAGCATGGTTCCCATGAGCGGGATGAGTAGTCCTAGAACGAGTGATGTCATAATGAGTGGCAAAATAAAACTTTATGCAGTTGCAAAGATACGACTTTTTCTGCTATCCGACAAATCCCAACCGCCACAAAGCTTCGAACGCCTCAGTCAGAGGACGAAAAGAAATTACTTTCATCGATTCGACGAGGACTGATGACAAAGATAGGAAAAAGAAACGTAGAGAGACCAACATTGTTCGTCAGCCTCTCTTCATCTTTTTTTGTCAGCGTTGATTTTATTTCACCAGCACTTTGACTTTCGTCGAACTGCTTTCCGCTCGGTAGGACACTCAAGCAAGCTTGATGTTTCTACTCTTACTTAACCAGCACTTTGACTTTCGTCGAACTGCTTTCCGCTCGGTAGAACACTCAAGCAAGCTTGATGTTTCTACTCTTACTTAACCAGCACTTTCTTGGTTGTCCCGTCCGCTTTGCAGATAATGTTGATGCCCTTCTGCATCCGTTCCAACTTTCTGCCGCTGAGATCATAGATACCTTCCTCTGTTATCTTTTGCGGCTCATCTGCGAACGTTTCTTCTATTCCGGTTGGGTCACCTGTGGTGAAAAGCTGTTCCTTTCCATAATAAGTCTTGCCTTCACTGGTGGTCACGAAGGCTACAACGCGGTAGGTCGTGTGGGAGTC
>JAEEGH010024010.1_pt1 | contig 12346 bp, 10 predicted proteins | sample 9134181 | NCBI WGS metagenome assembly JAEEGH01 (sample SAMN16246544, study PRJNA631951) | gut metagenome | biome: gut microbiome; feature: rumen; material: DP-attached | host: Bos | place: Iran: Karaj | collected 2018-10
AGATGAAGGCTATCGGAGAGAAATATGGCGCATCGTGTTCGCAAATCGGCATCGCCTGGGCCATCGCCAAGGGCACCATGCCCATCGTCGGCGCCACGAAAGAGCGTCACGTGGTGGAAGCCGCGGCCGCAGCCGACATCGCACTCACGGCCGAGGAGGTCGCCCGTCTGGAGACCTTGGCCGACGCCACCGGCATCGACACCCGCAGCGACTGGGAACACACGATGGAATAAAAAAATCCCTATTTTTGCAAGAAAAAAAAGAGAGTGTCTCACACTATGAGGAAAATACTGATAATCAGTTTTATAACATTGCTTATGGCGCACGCTTCCGCTCAGATCGACCTCCACAGCCACGCCATCACGCAGGGCTACCTGGACTACATCAAGGCCAACGGCGCCGAGATGGACGAGGGGTTCCCCATCCCGGGCTGGGACGTGGAGAAGCATATTGCCTTCATGGACAAGGCCGGTATCCAGACTTCGGTGCTGACGATGCCCGCGCCGCAACCCTTCTTCGGCGATGCGGAGGCTTCGGCAAAAGTGTGCCGAAAATACAACGAAGAGTGCGCCGCGCTGAAGGCCCGCTATCCGGGGCGTTTTATGTTCTGCGCCGCGCTGCCCCTGCCTGATGTGCCGCACGCTTTGGAAGAGGCACGCTACGCCTTGGAGGTGTTGGGAGCCGACGGCATCAAGTTGGCCACCAACAGCTACGGGCAGTATCTCGGCGACCCCGCCTTGGACACGCTGATGGCCTACCTCAACGCGCAAAAGGCCGTCATCATCCTGCATCCGCACAAACCCTCGGCGATGAACGCTCAGTTGATTGCCGACGTGCCGTTGGCGAGCTACGAATACTTGGCCGAGACCTCGCGTGCGGTGCTCAATATGGTGGCCCACAACGTGTTGGTGCGCTATCCGAACCTGAAGGTGGTGGTGCCGCACTGCGGTTCGTTCCTGCCCAACGCCCTGCCGCGCTTCCGTTCTCTGCTGCCCGTGATGGTGAAGCAGGGCATCATGCAGCCCGTAGATGTCGATGCCAACCTGTCGCGGCTTTACTACGACCTGGCCGGTGCGCCCACCGATGACGTCCTCGACGCGCTCCTCACCATCACCACGCCCGACCATATCCTCTACGGCAGCGACTACCCATATGTGGCCGAGCCGGTGCTCATCAGCGGCAAGCAGGCCCTTGAGGGGCGTTTCGCCTCGCACGGACTGAACCCACAGGACATCTTCACCGACAACGCCCGCCGGCTGTTTGGCGAGAATGTGCCGCTGCGGCAATACGGCGAGCGCATCGTCCGCCTCGCCGAAATCGAGGTGGTGCCGGAGTATCTAGAAGAGTATCTGGCTTACGCCAAGGAAGTTGGGGAGACATCAGTGAAGGTGGAGCCCGGCGTGCTGACATTATTTTCGATGCAGACCAAGGAAGACTCCTGCAAAATCTACATTCTCGAAATCTACGCCGACAAGGAGGCCTACCAGAGCCACCTCCAAACCGCCCATTTCAAGAAGTACAAAGAGGGCACCGCCCAAATGGTGAAGTCGCTGAAGCTGATCGACACCAAGCCGATGGTGGGGATGGAGATGTTGGGACATTGAAAAAAAAACAAATTCAAAATCAATATGAAACACACCCTTCTGATTTTCGCCGCCGCCGTTGTGTTAATGGCCGGCTGCAACAAGACAACAAAAACAGACAAAGATATGAACACTTTGACATTCAACGAGAAACAGGCGGCGGCAATGTCGGCCATCGCCTGCTATGAGGCACAGGGCGACCAAGCGTCGTTGGCCACTGCCATCCACGAGGGCTTCGACGCGGGACTTACCGCCAACCAGATCAAGGAGGCCCTCTCGCAGCTCTACGCTTACACAGGCTTTCCGCGCTCACTCAACGCATTAGGCACCCTGCAGAAGGTGATGGAGCAGCGCGGTGAGGTGGAGATCGGCACCGAGTCCACTCCCCTACCCTCCAACTACGATGCCCTGAAACAAGGCACCGAAGTGCAGACCAAGCTGTCGGGACAGCCCTTTGACTACAAGTTCTGTCCTGCCGAGGACTACTACCTCAAGGCGCACCTCTTCGGCGACATCTTCGCCCGCGACCTGCTCACCCATGCCGACCGTGAGTTGGTGACCGTCAGCGCCTTGGCCGGTCTGGAAGGCGTGGAACCCCAGTTAGCCGCCCACGTGCGCGGCGCACGGAACATGGGTCTGACCGACGCCCAGTTGCTCGCCATCCCGAAGGTGTTGCAGGAGCGTGTGGGCAAGATGGAGGCGCACCGTGTCGCCGTGGCTATTCAGCAGTTGGGCATCAAAGATTCCGCCAACGACCACCTCGCCAGCGATATATACGTCCAGGACTACGTTGATTTGAAGTCGAGTTGGCGGCGGGGCGAGCCGAACACTGCATACGCGCAGTACTTCATCGGCAACAGCTACCTTGCGCCTTACGACGGCGGCATGGTCAACGTGACCTTCGAGCCGGGCTGCCGCAACAACTGGCACATTCACCACAAGCAGGTGCAGGTGTTGGTGTGCGTGTATGGCCGTGGCTGGTACCAGGAATGGGGCAAACCCGCCGTCAAGTTGGAACCCGGCGTGATCATCGAGATCCCCGAAGGAGTGAAACACTGGCACGGTGCCGCTAAGGACAGTTGGATGCAGCACCTCACCTACCACAAGGATGTGCAGGAAGGGGCCAGCAACGAGTGGTTGGAGCCAGTCACCGACGAACAATACAGCGCTTTGAAATAACCAACATTCACTCATCAACATTTACTCACCAACATTCACTTAAAAGATATGAAAGCACTTCTTATCAACGGCAGTCCCAACGCAAAGGGCTGCACCTTCACCGCCCTGAGCCTTGTGGCGGAAGAATCACAGAAAAACGGCGTGGAAACCGAAATCGTCCACGTGGGACACAAAAACATCCACGGCTGCATCAGCTGCGGGAAATGCTATGAAACAGGCAGATGCGTCTTTGATGACATCGTGAACGAAGTCGCCCCGAAATTCGAGCAAGCCGACGCACTGGTCATCGGCTCGCCGGTCTATTACGCGGGCATTGCCGGCACGATGAAGTCCTTCCTCGACCGCCTCTTCTTCAGCACGCACTTCCGGAAGTGTATGAAGGTGGGTGCTGCGGTCTGCTCGGCCCGACGCGCCGGCACCACCGCCACCTTCGACCAGCTGAACAAGTACTTCACCATCAGCGAGATGCCCATCGCGAGCACCCGCTACTGGAACATGGTGCACGGTCACTGTGCCGAAGACGTGATGCAGGATGCGGAGGGCGTGCAGTGCATGCGCATCCTCGGCCGCAACATCGCCTTCCTCGTCAAGGCCATCGCAGCCGAGAAGGAGCGCAACGGACTGCCCGAGGCGGAAGAAGCGGTATTCACGAATTTTATCCGGTAAAATGATGAACGACAAGCCCACAGGAAAAGACTACGTCGGCAGCGACGACCTCTACGCCGACGTGCAGCGCACCATGCGGCTCTGCGCCGAGATGAACAGCGGCTACCACACCGAAGCGGAGGTGCGCGACTGTCTGCGCGAGATCACCCGCAGCGAGGTGCCCGACACCGTGCGCGTCTTCCCGCCGCTGAACATCAACTACGGACCGGGCGTGCGCTTCGGCAACGACTGTTTCCTCAACTTCGGTTGCACGCTGTTGGCCATCGGCGGCATCACCATCGAGGATGACGTGTTCATCGGGCCGCACTGCGTGTTGGCCACCGAATACCATCCCGAAGACCCCGCCACGCGTCACTCGCTGCTCACCAAGCCCATCGTGGTGAAGCGCAACGCCTGGCTCGGCGCCGACGTGAAAGTGCTGGCGGGCGTCACCATCGGCGAGAACGCCATCGTGGCGGCCGGCAGCGTGGTCACCAAGGACGTGCCCGACAATATGGTGGTGGCGGGGAGTCCGGCGAGGGTTATCAGGGAGATAAAGAAGAATTTTTAGTATCTTTGCAGAAGATTAGCAGCGAGATTATGGATAACGAAAACGAAAATATTCCAGCAAGAGATAAACTTGCAAGTGCAGTGCAAGCTATAAAAGATGCTATTTTGCAGAGCCAACAGCGTGCGTTGGGTGCTGTGAATCAAGAACAGCTGGCTTTGTATTACGGCATCGGAAGGTATATTTCTGCCAATACCCGGACCAAAAACTGGGGAAAGGGTTTTATTGAAGGCATCAGCCAACAACTACGGAAGGAATTGCCCGGACTGCGTGGATTTTCAGCTACAAATCTTAGAAATATGAGAGCTTTCTATGAGGAATGGAAAATGTTGGAAACAGATAATTCATCAGTCCAAACTGATAAACATATAGAAAATGATGACAATTCATCAGTTCGGACTGATAAATTGATAAAGAGAAAGGCTGTTTTAACTGACAATACTACTCAAAGCAATGAAATTCGTTCGTTACAACGAATGAATTTGCCTGATTTCCCTGTTGTGGCCTTCTTGAGCATCAGTTTCACCCATCATATTGCTATTCTTGCAAATGTAAAGTCGTATGAGGAGCGCAAATTCTATATCCAATTCGCTGCCGACTATAAGGTGAAGACTGATGAATTGGTTGAATTAATGAAAGAAAACTTTTTTAGTCATCAGGGCTCATTGCCAAACAACTTCAGACAAACTATCCCTGACCAATTGCAAGCCTTTCGTGCCAACGCCATGTTCAAAGACGAGTATCTGCTGGACTACATCAATACGGAAGAACTGTTTGTCCGCGACAAAGATCGGGATGAACGGGTGATAGAACAGAGCATTATCAATAATGTGAAGAATTTCATTATGACCTTTGGCCAGGACTTTGCGTTTGTCGGCAACCAATATCATTTGGAAAAGTTCGGTGTTGAGCAATTCCCTGATTTGCTGTTCTTCAACAGAGAACTATCCGCTCTCGTATGCGTGGAACTCAAAGACGGGCCATTCAAGACCGCTTATTTAGGGCAGTTGGCGGGCTATTTGCGCATACTTGATGATGAAGTCCGCAAGCCTAATGAGAATCCTTCAATAGGAATAATCCTATGTAAAAGCGCAAACAAGAAATTTGTGGAATATGTCATCCAAGACTATGACAAGCCCATGGGAGTAGCGACGTATAAGACCTCTGCGGATATGGATGACCGGCTGAAAAAACTCCTTCCTCCTGTGGAAGATTTGGAGAAACTATTATAGCAATCGTGGAAACACTGTGAATAAATGATTTGGAACAATCAAGCAGAAACATAATACATAAAACTAGTTATGAAAAAACTCATCATCCTCGCCCTCGCGGCGCTGACACTGGCTGCCTGCGGCAACAAGCAAGAAACAAAAAACAACGAGAATATGAAACAGGAATTGAACCTAATGCAGGAGTGGGACAAGGTGTTCCCCCTCAGCGAAAAAGTGAACCACCGCAAGGTGACGTTTGAAAACCAGTACGGCCTGACGTTGGCTGCCGACCTTTATACTCCGAAAGATGCCAGCGGCAAACTCCCCGCCATTGCGGTGAGCGGTCCCTTCGGTGCAGTGAAAGAACAGAGCAGCGGTCTGTACGCTATGAAGATGGCAGAACGCGGTTTTGTGGCACTGGCTTTCGACCCGTCGTACACCGGCGAGAGTAGCGGCGAACCCCGTCGCACGGCCTCGCCCGACATCAATACCGAGGACTTCATGGCTGCCGTTGATTTCCTGTCGCAGTTAGAGAATGTGAATCCCGAGCGCATCGGCATCATCGGCATCTGCGGCTGGGGTGGCATCGCATTGAACGCCGCCGCCGCCGACCCGCGCATCAAGGCCACCGTGGCCAGCACGATGTACGATATGACCCGCATCAGCGGCAACGGCTATTACGACAGCGAGGACAAGGAAGAGTCGCGCCACGCAGCACGTGAGGCAATGGGCAAGCAGCGTCTCGCCGACCCGTTGGCGATGGCTGGCGGTGTCATCGACCCGCTGCCCGATGAGGTTCCGCAGTTCGTGAAGGACTACCACGCCTACTACAAGACCCCACGAGGCTACCACAAGCGCAGCGGCAACAGCAATGACGGCTGGCGCGTCATCGGCACGCAGGCCTACGCCAACGCCCGTTTCCTCTACTACATCAACGAGATCCGTTCCGCCGTCCTCGTGATGCACGGTGAGAAAGCCCACAGCCGCTATTTCGGTGAGGCGGCCTACCATTATATGGTGGATGGCAAGGCCGAGGGTTACAACTTCATCGGCAAGCCGAATCCCAATCCTGACAACAAACAGCTGCTCATCATCCCCGGCGCCACCCACTGCGACCTCTACGACGGAGGCGAGGGTAACTACATCCCGTGGGACACGCTGGCGGAGTTCTTCGGGAAGAATCTGTAGCTTCGCTGTTGGTGAGCCTGCGACTGTTGATGAGCTTCGCTGTTGATTAGCCTGCGGCTATTGGTTAGCTTCGCTGTTAGTTAGCCTTCGGCTGTTAGTTACTTCGTGTTAACATTCATTCAAAAAGTGTATTTTCGCGCCATAAAAACTCACAAAAGATGAAGCATACTATTGTAATCCTTTTCTTGGCCGGCATTGGACTATTCGGCTGTAACGCGCAGCCAACAAATTCATTTTCAGAGTTGTACAAAAACACGAATATACACTACTCTTACGACGAAGAGAGCCAAACTCACGACTATTCCGGAAATTGGGATTTTGACGGCGACGGCATTGCCGACAAGCTTCTATTCGTGGGGAATGGAGGCGTCCACCTGCAGTTTTGTCCGACCTTTTATTTGAGCGGCAACGACTCTGTTTTCTCTTTTCCCGCTCTCCCTACAGACATGCCCATTTACGAGCCATCCTATCCACCCAAACTGGGCTTTTCCATCGTGAATTATCACCAAGGAGACGGCAGCGATATTCCTCATATTGTTTTGAATGTTCCTGCACGCAATGAGCTGGTCATGTTATCATACAACGATTTCTTCCTCGACAAGGGAATGAGAACAAACAAATGCCCTGTCCTCACATTTTCAGACGGGCGTTCGGCGATATTGCTCGAAAAACTTTGGGGATACAACAATATCGACTCCATCTCCGTCTCCTCTCATTCTTTCGAAGCCCTCTACCTCTCCTGTGGCAAAGGCAATTTCAATTTCCAAGAACAGGATTTGGCGTTCATCAAGGACGAAGCATTGCGGGAAGAGATAGCCTACTATTACGTCATACAGGACGTTGAAGAGAACATGCCGGCTGAACCCACCGCTGTCCTGCTGTCGAAAGGAGGAAAGGAGTTCTATCTCACCACTGTGGAACGGGTGAAGAACAGCTGCGGTTTGCCGAAAAACAAGCCAGTCACTTGCAAGGCATATTTGTTTAGCGTTTTCACAAAGGAAGGCGTTTTCAACGAGGTGGTTGTCTATGATATTAAGCCTCGGGAGAAAAGAAGATGAACCCTTTCGAGCCTGCGGCTGTTGGTGAGCCTGCGGCTGTTGGTCAGCTTCGCTGTTGGTGAGCCTGCGGCTGTTAGTTACTTCGTGTTGGTTAGCTGCGCTGTTGGTTAGCCTTCGTGTTAACATTCGCGACCGTATCAACGGAACACTATTCATACACGACACAGCCCGTTAGGGCTGAAGGGCTCGGTAGGGATGGGGGCGGCGTTTTGGTTTTTCCGCACGCCGTAGGTGTGCGGGCATTATGGAAAACGGAGGGGATTCGGTTTTTGCCCGCAGACCTAACGGCCTGCGAAAACACGTACCGTACACGCCGGTGCTACCGAGCCCGGCAGACCTGATGGCCTGCCAACCTTCGCGACCGTAACAGATTCGGACAACCGCTTTAACACAACGAAAAGTCATAGGACATAAACAAGGAGGGCAAAAAGTACCGCATCATCTAGCAGACAAACGACCCGGCTTCAAGTCCAAACTGCTCGGTTTCATCGCTTCGGTGAAGGACTCCCTCATCGGACCGTCCACCAACTTTGACGACCAAGTGACCCCATAACCCAAAATCGCATTTTCGGTTGTTTGATCAGTTTTTGAAAGCTGTTGCAGATTGTAACGTTTTTTTTTAATTTTGCGTCGTTAATTGAAAAGCTCAAAAAACGCGAAATTGCACAATTTTTTAGAAAAAAATCGTTAATGTGATTCACAAAACGTACCATTCTACAGGTTTTTATGACCTGATATTTAGAGTACGTTAAAACAAAAAAACTAGTAGAAGTTCAGGTTAAAGGGCTCTGCCTGCGCGGATACGGATAATAAATCAGCAGCCCGAAATGTTGACAATGAAAAAGGTTATTTTTTTCCTATGCATGCTTGCCACACTCTCTGTCCATTCACAGGAATCAGTCACCAAAGTGGTGGACAAAGTGGGCGCGTATCGCGATTATCTCACACGTTTGGAAGGTAAAGGCTCCGACCACTACCTTTTTTTCAGCGGAATTGTGATTAATTCGGCAAACCCGTCATACAACAAATGGATAGTGAGGGACGTTATCGTTCTCGCTCAGAAAGACGGCACAACCGGAAAGAGAATAAACATCGAACACACGGCTGAATATGAGCTTCTTACAGCATACGAAGGGACCGAGGATCTGATCCTTGTCTATTGCCAATTTAAGGATAGTGAAAAGAATTTCGTTCTCTATCTGAACAGAGTACCTAAAGAGGCCGGGCAAAGCGGCGTATGGAATCCAGAAAAAATAATCTCAATTCCAATGGAGAGAAAGGATGACATGCTGATTCACGTGGCACGTTCTAAGGATGACTCTAAAGCCGCTGTGCTGATGATGCACACCAGAAACAACAGCGTCCTGATCGAAAGAGACGATTACACTTTCAAAGGAGCAGCGGCTGTCGCTTTCGGGGAAGAAGGTTTGGTCTGGTCACAACCCATTGCCGTGGGCACAGCCAACAACACTCTCCAGCTTTTTGATTTCGCCATTGGAAACGATGCCACTGCCTTCGCTGTCATCAAATCATTTAACAAAAAAGGAGATGTCCATTCCAATGAGACAATGCATTCTTTCAGACTGAACAGCGATGATGTTATGGCTACTACTGACGATTTTTCCACTTTCGAGTTTGGGTCACCCTCTAACGGAAAAATTCTGGTAACAGAGGACGGAAGACCAATCATTGGCGGGTATTATACATCCGAGCCTGGTGGCAAAGAAGTCGGGACTTACACCATTTGCTTTGAGAACGAATCATTTTACAACCCCAGAGTCAGCTTTGCAAAATTCCCGCAGGAATATTTTTCATATAAGCATCCGAAATCAGAGGATCCCGCCAAGGAATACACAGTTTGGCCGATGGATTTTTACGAGTTCAGCGATGGCACACTGGCACTTCTGGGCGAACCCCATAACGAGACGTCCATCATGTCGTACACATACACGTTGGCCGGAAATATCATAGTCAATTTCGTGAACAAGCAAGGAGACCTTTCTGATGCAAGTATGATTCAAAAAAGTCAAGCGATAATGTCAGCTTCCAAGTCCTTGAATTTGCTGAGGATAAGCATGTTCTCATTTAACACATATATGAAAGACGACCTGATTCACGTCTTCTTCATTGATGATATCGCCAACTATATGGGAAAAAGAGGAGAGGCATGCGTTGTGGGCAGCTATTCATCCGGCAAATATTGTATGGCCTATTGCACGATAGATCCCCGGCAGAACATTTCCTCCCCGATAATGCTGATTGATTACAAAAAACAAAAAACCAGGGTTTACGTTCCGCTATTTGTGGATCACGACGGAGTTTGGATATACAATAGCGAAAAAATGTTCGCCATAGTCTCCAAATTCCTTCACACGTTTTAATATGATGCCAAAACAGGCCATAGTTTTTAGGACCTGATATCTGATATTTCGGGTACGTTAAACTAATGATGGCTTAAAGTCTAATTTTTTTCTGGGCGACCGGGCACGCTTTCCGCTCGGATTTCGCCGCTGCCAAACTGGTGTACGAGCTGCGCAAACTCCTCAAAGGAAAAGTCGCTGCGGCAGTAAAGTACTAAAGATTGCATTTTGCAGAGTGATATTTTACTATCTTTGCAAACTCAAAAAACAAGCGATATGAATAAGGTGTTAACATGAAATAACCAACACGAAGTCACCAACATTTACTCACCAACATTTACTCACCAACATTCACTCACCAACATTCACTCACCAACATTCACTCACCAACACGAAGTAACCAACCTTCACTTATGGAAGACCAAAACATCCTGCAGATACGGACCCGCAACGAGTTTCGCCAATGGCTTGAAACCCACCACACGACGGAAAAAACGTGCTGGGTGTGCGTGAAACGCGGTCGTCCCACAGACGGCGGGACGTTCTGGTATCTCGACGCGGTGGAGGAGGCGCTCTGCTTCGGGTGGATCGACAGCCGCCAGAAGCCCGTCAACGGGGTGCTGATGCAGTGCTTCACGCCACGAAAGCGCAACAGTCCCTGGTCGGAGTTGAACAAGGAACGTGCGCGGCGGTTGGAGAAGCTGGGACGGATGACCGATGCCGGACGGCGGGTGCTGCCCCCGATGGGCGCGCGCAGCTTCCGCATCGACAAGGACGTGGAAGCTGCGCTGAAGGCCGCGCGGGCGTGGACGAAGTTCAAGTCCTTCCCGTCCCTGTACCAGCGCATCCGCGCCTACAACGTGGCCTTCTACAAGAAGAGGGACACTCAGATGTACCAGCAAGCCCTCGCCCACCTCGTCGAAGAGACGAAAAAGGGAAAGATGTTCGGCGAATGGAACGATTACGGCCGGCTGTTGGACTACTGATTTTCAATTACGCAAACGAACAAAACGACAATAAAACAAGTTCAAGATATGAAATACTACATCGTTGACGCTTTCACCGACCAGCCCTTCGGCGGGAACCCCGCCGGGGTGGTGCTCCTCGACGGAGATGTTTTCCCACCGGAGAAACTGATGCTGCAAATCGCCGCCGAGCTGCGCTATTCGGAGACGGCCTTCGTGAGACGGGATTCCGAGAAGGAGTTCACCCTCCGATACTTCACCCCGATGGCCGAGGTGGAGCTGTGCGGACACGCCACCATCGCCTCGTTTGCCCTGATGCATCGGGTGCTCGGCATCACGGGCCAGTGCCTCTGTCACGCAAAAGCCGGCGACATCTATGTTGAAGCGGGACCGCGGGTGTTGATGCAGATGACCACGTCCGAAGTCCTGAAAACCATTGAGGACACCGAGGAGGTCTATCGTGCGCTTGGCGTTTGCGACTACACTCCGGCATTGCCGGTGATGATTGTCTCGACAGGCTTGCCCGACTTCATGATTCAGGTCGGCGATGTTGAAACGCTCAACCGTCTTCCTCTTGACATGAACGCCATCAGCGCGGTGACGGAAAAACACAACGCCGTAAGTTTCCACGTCTTCGCTTTCGGCAACGACGGCTACACCGCCCACGTGCGCGATTTCGGACCGCTGTATGGCGTTCCCGAGGAGTCGGCCACCGGCACCGCCAACGCCTCCTTGACCCGTTATCTCCAGCAGAACGGCTGCATCCCTGCAACGGGCGACTTCTCCTTCCTGCAAGGCGAGGCGATGGGGCGGCCTTCGGTGGTCGCCACGCGCGTCACTGCCGACGGCACAATCTATGTCGGCGGCACGGCGACGGTGGTGGCGGAGGGGGAATTGTTGACGGAATAACAAAAACGGTAATTAATCAAAAAATATAAGCAAATGGAAATCAAAGCAGTAAAATTCAGAAAAGAGGGTTTCTACACCCAGCCTTTCGTCATGGGCGGCGAAGAAGGCCCCGACAAATTCGACCGCAACATCCGCTATCGCGGCAGCTTGCAAAACTACCTCATCGACACCGGCAGCGAGGTGATTCTGGTGGATACAGGACTTCCCGCCGGCACGCCCGAGGAGGCTCCCGATGAAAATTCGTTGGCCTTCACCGGCAAGGACATCTGCAGCTATATGGAGGCCTTCGCGGCCCTCGGCTACCAGCCCGAACAGGTGACCAAGATCCTGCTCACCCACAAACACGCCGACCACAGCGGCGAGCTGAAAAGTTTCCCCAACGCCAAGGTCTATGTCAATGCCGACGAGATGGACGCCGCCGAGCTTCAGGGACTCAGGAATCTCGTTCCCGTCAGCTTCACCGACGGCCCGTATTACAACTTCCCTGACAGTCAGAAAATCCACGACGGCATCTACCTAATCAAGGCCAAGGGTCACACCAAGGGCAACAGCATCATCGTGGTGGAGAACGACGGCTTGTTCTACATGCTTCACGGCGACATCACTTATGTTGACGAAGCGTTGTATGAGGACAAGTTCTCCGTGGTCTTCGACAACCAGTCCGCCGCCCGCGAGACGCA
>JAEEGH010024013.1_pt1 | contig 12345 bp, 7 predicted proteins | sample 9134181 | NCBI WGS metagenome assembly JAEEGH01 (sample SAMN16246544, study PRJNA631951) | gut metagenome | biome: gut microbiome; feature: rumen; material: DP-attached | host: Bos | place: Iran: Karaj | collected 2018-10
AGATGGCCATATTGAAGAGTACTACAAGAATGGTGACTATCGCTTCGTAGAGCGTCATGACAATTTCACTGGTAAGAAGACAGGTGTTGTTTACCTGCGTACCACTTCTAATGAGTTGCCAAACTATGGCTCATTTGAAACACGTCATGACAAGAAACATGCTATCGACGAGAAGCGTGCAGTGAAGTCTTACTATTCTGCAGCAGAAGCTCTTGCATACAACACTCTGTATAATAAGGAATACAGCTATGAGATTGATACCATAAAGGTGAAGGAGAAAGATCCTGTCAAGGAAGGAGACTTGAAGTCAGTAACCTACCAACCACTCTTTAACGAAAGCGCTGTAGGTCAGGTAGTAGTAGCTGATACTATCAAGAATGACTATCTCTTGTTTGGACAGAACCTTACAGAGATTCCTGATGCATATCCTTCTAACATCGCAAGTCGTATCAATGCTCTCGCAACAAATCGTGTATGGCGTGCGAGCGGATTCTATGGCACCAAGAAGGATGAAGGTTACTTCTTTAACGCTATGACTAACTATATGACGTATGTGCATGATCCACGTCTCACAGCGGTTGACTTCAGCTGCTTCCGTGACGGAACGATCACTGAGGATTCTTATCAGACTGGTTGGTCAAGTGTAAGCGGTGAACCTACAGCATTGCAGAATGTGTTCTACGCTCCAACCAAGGATACACCTGCAGATGGTGCAGAGGATAAGACATATTGGGGCTTTGCTATCGGTGATGAAGGCGTAACACGAAATCTCCTTGTTTATGCAAAGGCTGCTACGAACATCAATACAATCGTATCTAATGCGGATGATGTGAAGTACTTTGCTGAAACAGACGAGGCGGATATTAAGTCGCATCATGTCGTTGTAACAGCAAATGCAGCTTCTGCAAATCTCTTGCACCTTGTTGATAAGGAGAACTTCAATGCTCCAATAGAGTTCACTGCATCAAATGCATGGTACATACGTAATCCGGAAACAGAAACTGGTTATGTAGAATCTGCAGGTCAGGGATGGGAGAGCATAAGCTTGCCATTCGATGTAAGAACTGCAACTCTTGTAACTAATGATCCTGATAATCTTGAATCTGGTATTAACCAATACTATGATTATAAGGATGAGCAGGAGAATTCAGAGCACAAACGTGGAACACTGAAAGAACGTAAGACAAGTATTACATTCTTCTATGGTGGTGAAGCTGATGATGTAGTCGAGAATCCGAATATCGTCGGACATGAATTCTGGCTCCGTGGTCTGAATGGCATTACAACAGATAATACCTTGATAAAGGGTAATTTCATACGTCCTGTTACGGGTATTGACGATGCTGATAATGCAGGCTTCAAGGCTTACAAGCCATTCGTAGTAAGCTTCCCTGGCTCTAAGTTCTATGAGTTTGACATGACAGGACAGTCATTGGTATTCAGCGCTACAGCCGCACCTGTGAAAGTTACGGATGACGCTGTAGAAGAGAACAAGAGTTCTATAACATCTGGTTCATCTGTTTACAGTTACTATGGAGCATATAGTAATGACGAGGTGGATAATAAGTATGCTATCGAACTGAAGTCTGATGCAGATGATGCTTCAACAGTACTTGGTGAGAAGTTCGTTGCAGGTAAGCATGTATATCCATTCCGTGGTTACATGACTGTAGGATCTGTAAGTACCGGAGGTGCAAAGGCTGCAAGCTATGCAGACTTCCAGGAGGATGCTCCAGAGGCTATCTACATCAGTACTCTCGGAATCGGTCTTGAGGAGAAGGGTATCTCTGAACCTGAGACTGAGGAAGTGATAGAGTCTAACGGAATGCGCATCTATCCAAGCGGTAAGCGTATCGTCGTTGAGAGCACATACGCTACTACGGTGAACGTATATAGCGCAAACGGTAAGCTGGTACGTGTTCTGGATGTTCGCCCAGGTACCTCAATCTTCAGCGGATTCGCAACAGGTATCTACGTGGTAGAGCAGAAGACAATGAGCTTGAAGTAATTCTGATAAATATTTATCATTGATATTCTAACGACTTGGGGCTACTCATACAGGGTAGCCCCAAGTTTTTTTGTATATAGACCTTTGTGAGCTGGTGTTGTAAAAGCTATCATATTAGTTTGTAAAAGCTATCATATCATAAGGAATGAATATACAGAATAAAAACGGGGTAGGGAAGGGAAAGAACGGCAGACTTAGGTAAAAATGAGAAAAAATGCGATTAAGTGGAATTTTTTCTTTAAAATATTTGCGTAATTCAAGAATTCTTTGTACCTTTGCACTCGCAAATGAGAAATGACTCATTCGGGCGCTTAGCTCAGTTGGTTCAGAGCGTCTGCCTTACAAGCAGAGGGTCGGGGGTTCGAATCCCTCAGCGCCCACCAGAATGAGAGTTCTTAGATGCACCTTCAGCAAAGTATTGCGAAGGGCGCTTAGCTCAGTTGGTTCAGAGCGTCTGCCTTACAAGCAGAGGGTCGGGGGTTCGAATCCCTCAGCGCCCACCTCTCTCTCTCTAACTCTTTTAAGTCCTGGTGTTGGGTTACCGACATTGGGACTTTCCTTTTTTATTATTTAGAGATGATAAAATAACAACTTGTGACGATTTGTGATGTGAATTTATTTGGGAGTGGCTCATCTTTTGGGCTGTTTTGAATTTATTTGACTATCATTCATTTTTTTATTGGGTTTAGGTTAATTATATAATTTGTCGTGCCGGCATATAAAAGAAATAGAGCGTCGCTATTTGAAGCGACGCTCTATTTCTTCATTTGTGATTACATTGATAATGGGTTTGCCGTCGGGAGTGTATCGTTGCGATGAGCAATGGAACAGCTGCCTTACGAGACTCTCCATACTTTCGTTGCTTAGAATCTCACCGTATGGCGTAGCAGCCCTCTGAGCCAGTGATGCGGCAAGTATAGAGTTTATTTCGTTTGTTGCACTGTTGCCTAACTCCACAGCCTCTGTAACAAGGTCGTTAACGAGGCGTACGGCATCCATGCCACCTAATCCTGACGGGATGCCCTCTACAGCATAGCTGTTATTGCCGAGGTTGTTCAGTTCAAAGCCCAAGATGGATAATTCGCTGAGAATATCATCGAGAGCAGCGGCGTATGATGGTGGGAACTGTACCACCTCCGGGAACAGCACCTTCTGCGTGTGTGCGGAGTGGTCGCGCATATTCTTCATATACTGCTCGAAGAGAATGCGCTGACTTGCCCTGTGCTGGTCAATCAGCATCAGTCCGTTGTTAGCCTGTGATACGATGTATTGCGCGTTAAGCTGGTAGTACGTACCGTTACTCTCGGGCATGACAGCGGCTTCGGATTCATTAGTCAGCAGCGAATCATCGGGAGCAAATGACATCATAGAGTCATCGCCAGGTGTCGCAGCATCAGGAATGAGTCCTTGGTCAAAGAAATCATTCTCTGCGGGTTGATTGCTGCTGTCGTTGCCGAAAAGTTCTTCCCAGCCACGTGCGTTGCCCGTACGACTACCGTTAAGTCCCTGAATACGATTGGCAGGTGAACTGCCACCGGCAGAGCCTGAAAGAGACGATGCCGCACTGCGTGTATTCCATGCAATGTGGTCGTTGTCTGCCTCGTCGTGCGATTTCGGCGTATTAAAAGGGTTATATTCAGGATTGAAGTCAATCTGTGGTGCAATGATGTCAGGATTGCCCCCAGGATTAAATACAGGTATGTCAGGCTTGCCGTCAGTGTCAAAGTCAAGTGCGGTAAGGTTAGAGAACTTGCCTACCGCATCGCGCACGGAAGCCATCAGAATCTGCCAGATGGCTTGTTCGTTGTCAAACTTGATTTCAGTCTTTACAGGGTGAATATTAACGTCAATGTCCTCTGGCGAGACGGTAAAGTAAATGAAATAAGACACCTGTTCGCCGTCGGGCAGCAGACGGTCGTATGCCGACATTACCGCCTTGTGGAAATACGGGTGTTTCATGTATCTGCCATTGACGAAGAAATATTGATGGCAACCCTTTTTCTTTGCCGACTCAGGTTTCCCTGCAAAACCTGTGATCTTACAGATAGACGTCTCAGTGTCAACCGGTAGTAATTGCTGGTTGATGCGTTTGCCGAATATGTCGATGATACGCTGGTGCGTATTTGACGCACGCAGGTCGAGCATCTCCATACCGTTGTTATATAAAGAAAAATGTATCTCGGGATATACGAGCGCTATCCTTTCAAACGCCTGTGTGATGTTGCTCATCTCCGTTGCGTTTGACTTCAGGAACTTTCTGCGCGCCGGTATATTAAAGAATAGGTTCTCTATAAGGAAATTGCTTCCTACGGGACATGATACCACCTCCTGTTCCATGACGCGTGAGCCGGCTATTACGATACGTGTGCCCACTTCGTCGTCCTTCGTTCGTGTCTGCAGGGTAACCTGTGCCACCGCTGCTATAGAAGCCAAAGCCTCACCGCGGAATCCCATCGTGTGAAGCGAGAAGAGGTCTGTAGCCTTACGAATCTTTGATGTGGCATGACGCTCAAAACTAAGTCGTGCATCGGTATCGGACATACCACAGCCGTCATCGATGACTTGTATAGATGCCTTGCCAGCGTCGCATACGAGAATCTGTATGTTCTTCGCTCCTGCATCGATGGCATTCTCTACAAGCTCCTTGATGACAGACGCAGGGCGCTGTATTACTTCGCCTGCGGCTATCTGGTTAGCTACGGAATCAGGTAACAGTTGTATTATATCCACGGGAGTGTTAGAATTGAAGAATTGAAAAATTGAAAAACAGAAGAGCCTCACATGAAATTCTCCTTTGTGTGGGAAGAGAGAAGCTATCGTTCTTTTGCTATTATTTATTCATATTCCTCTTAGGTGGCTCACGACGCTTCTGCTCTTTCAGTTCAGTGCCTGCTGCTTTCGGAACCCAGACGAAGATGTCGTCTTTTGAGCGCGGACGCATATAGTCGAACCATGCGAAGTTAGGTAGTTTATACTTCTCCGGAGGCGTCTGTGAAAGAGGATACAGAGTACCGGTGCTTGCACACATCCATATCTTATGGAGTTTGCGCTCAGGAGTAAGATACATCTTCAGAGTGTCGGTTTCCGTATAGTTCAGTCCGATGATTGTGGTGTCAGCCTCGTCGATAGGGTAGTACACCACCTGAACATTAGCCACCGCCCAGTTCTCGCGTAGTTTGCCGTCGATGAAATAAGCCCTCATATCGCGACTGGCAATCTGATTGAAGTGTATGGAGTCAACCTGTTGGACGGACAGGGCCTGATTGAGTACTTCGGCATAGCGCACCGTAGAGTCGTTCATGAACACCCGTATCTTCTCACCAAGCAGTTGGTTGCCTTGAGTCCATACCACAGGGTCGCGGTACATAGTCATACAAGAGTCGGCGGAATGGAACACGAGTGAATCGCACACTGCCTGCAAGTCATTGCGGTAAGCCCTTACGTGGTTATAGCAATATACCTCGCGCTGTACCGAGTCGGTGTTATTATATAAGGTGTGTATGCGGATGGTATCACCGTGCATCCATAGGGTATCCTTCTGTGAGAAGTCAACAGCCACGGCATTCTTCGTTGCAAAGCCATCGCCAGTATTGTCGTTGTAGATGCAATGGTCACCAATCAGCATGTTCTTGTTTTCGTTGTCTTTGTACACGACATTGCCATAGCCCTCGTTGATACCCGTCTTATCGCTGTGATACAGACTGTCGGCCGTTATCTCCTTAGGTCCGTTGTATATGGTAGAGCGGCCGAATAGTTCCGAGCGTTCAGTGGCAGTGTTGTAGTAGCTGTCTGTCGTATATACCTTGCTGCCTTTCTGTGTTATGGTAGAAGGACCGGTGATGTGTGCCAGGGCCTTGCGATCGTAATAGTACAGAGTGTCAGTGTCTATGCGTAGCCCCTTGTCGTTGGTCAGCACTACGTTATAGAAAAACTCAGAGTGGTGGGTGTCAATGAAATGTCTGCCCCAGTCGGCTGTCAGCACGTCGCCCTTGCTCGTAAGTTTGATGCCGGCAGAGCCGTAGGCATCAGCGATGCCATACATACGGTCAAAGTCGAGAGTGTCGCAGTAGAGCTTAGAGCCGCGATGTGTAAGAATCACGTTGTCCCATACGTGTGCCATTTCATCGTTGCCGTCGTAGTATCCTTGGTCGCCTACGAGTGTGAGGGTGTCACCCTGGCGCATCTTTACGTGTCCGAAAGCCTCAAAAGAGTTTGACGACTCATAGTAGTATGCGCTGTCGCACGTAAGGTGCATGCCTTTATGCATGAATGACACTTTCCCCTTGACGAATTGAGCGTCAGGGTGTGAACCATAGATGTCATAGGACAGCAAGTCTGCATGCTGCAGATAAACACGGGTGTCTATCTTGCGTGCTACGGCACGTTGACGTTTACCCTTTGCACCGATGGCGATGCAAAGGGTAAACAGTGCTGCAACGAGCAGCGGATATTTTATGTAATTGATGTTTTTGATGAGAGGAAAGGGGGAGTTAAGAATTAAGAATTAAGAATTAAGAATTAAGAATTAAAGAGACCCACCCTGACTGTCCCTGCGGGGGGAGAGAGCCGTATGCGGAATGGGATTAATTATGTATTATCACTTCACCCATCCTTCATATTCGAAATCATTGCAGTCTCTGAAACGAGGTGCAATCCTTACGTAGGTGTTCTTGATCTTCTCCTGTACCCAGTCGTGCAGTTTCTTCTCCCTTGCCTTAGCCAGTACCACGTCGCTCATCACCTGGAAATCCTCTGTGATGGTAGCCCTGTGGCCTTCGGTACGGTTGCGCAGTTTTGCTATTGCACATACTGTCTTGCCGCGAGAGTTTACCATCGTGAACGACTTGGAAATCTCGCCAGGCTGCAGGTTGCTGATGGCACGAGCCACCTCTGTAGGCAGGTCCTTCATCTCTATGCGTGAGGTGCGCTTGCCATCGTCGGTCGTTATGCTCATCAAACCATGGTTACTGCGGGTGTCCTTGTCGTCAGAGATGACAGTGGCAGCCTCGTCGAATGGGAATTTGTTGACGCGCAGGTCTTCGCCTATAGAATCAAGACGTGCAAGAGTCTCGTTGATAGCTTCCTGTGAAACGCGTGGCTTACGCAGAATGTGGCGTACCTTAATCTTGTCGCCGCGCTTATCTATAAGCTGTATGATGTGGAAGCCAAACTCAGACTCTACGATTTTGGAAATCTTCTTAGGATCGGTAAGGTTGAAAGCCACCTGTGCGAAAGCAGGATCAAGCATACCCCTGCCTACATAGTCCATTTCGCCACCCTGACGTGCACTGCCAGGGTCCTCAGAGTAGAGTCGGGCCAATGTTGCAAAAGAGGTAGCTCCAGACTGCACACGGTTGGTATAGTCGCGCAGCTCATCCTTTACCTTGTTAATCTCCTCAATAGGTATGCGTGGTTGTATGGTGATCAGTTGCACCTCCACCGTTGTCTGTACGAAAGGAATGCTGTCTTCAGGAACATTGCGGAAGTAGTTGCGTACGTCGGCAGGAGTGACGGTAACGTCCTCTACCAGTTGGCGTCGCATACGTTGTGCGAGTTCGCGGTTCTTGAACTCGTCGTGCATCTCAGAACGCATCTGTGAAATGCTCTGCTTGCGGTATTCCTCCAGCTTCTCCTTAGAGCCGATCATCTGAATCCATGCGTTGATCTGCTGTTCTACACCCTGTGCTATCTCAGCCTCCGTCACCTCGATACTATCGATGGCAGCTTGGTTGATAAACAGTTTCTGCACAGCCAGTTGCTCTGGAATACGACAATCAGGGTCGCCGCCCCAATCAACACCTTCCTGCTCGCCTTGCAGTCGCATGACCTCTATGTCAGAGCGAAGAATCGCCTCATCGCCAACTACCCACAACACCTCGTCGATGTAGTTGGGCGTAACAGCGTCAGACTTTACGCTGTCGTTGCTTGCTGTGGCGCTCTGTGTCTGCGCCGTAGTAACCATGGCAGACAGCACCGTGAAGGCGGTTGCGCACAGGCATATAGTTCTCTTAAGCATTTTCCTATTGAATATATTATATATAATAATAATAATGTGTTAATCCTCCTTTACGGTAGCCAATACCTCTTCATTGACTACTACAGGGTATTTAGCCTTGAGCACTTTTATCCACTCCTTCTCCATGGCATCTTGATAGTCTGCCACTACGAGGGCGCGTACGTCGCTCATCTCTTCAGGAGCCTTCAGTTCCTTGCCGAAGGTTGCAGTGTAAGGGAAGTCCTTTATCTCTTTAACTTTAGCATCAGCCACACCGAAGATGTCGCGGTCAACGATGCCGTTGGTTCCTTTCTTGAAGATACCCTTCTCTACGCGTATGTTCAGCACAGAGTCTTTGTTAAACGTCTCGCGCAGTACAGGAGCCCATTCACTGAAATTCTTGCCTTTTACACATTTCTTTACCGCATCAATGTCCTTCTCGTTGCGGGTGTAGTATGCAATGCCTTTGAAACGAGGCTCGTCCCAAGCGTATTTCTTCTTGTTCTTCTTCCAGAACTGCTCCAGTCCGGCTTCGTCCTTCGATGCCTTCTCCCATACCTCGCGGTTGCTTATCTCGTAGAGAAGCAGTCCGTCGTGGTACTCCTTTATGAGATACTTCATGTTCTGGTCAGCGGCAGATATGACATCTGCCTTGTTGTCCATCACCTGTTCCTCAGATATACCCTGTTCCTGTGCCAGTTCCTTCACTCTGTTCTCGGCAATATGCTTGCGCAGGTTGCGTTTTTCGATGAACGTCATGATATTCGTGCGCAGAGAATCGTAAGGATCAAGCGACTTGCGTCCGTTCAGCTTTATGATGTGATAACCCACCTCGGTCTGTACGGGTGCACTGTATTCGCCAGGCTTGAGTGTCATCATGGCAGTCTCAAAGCCCATGAGCAACTGGCCTTTTGTAACCCATCCTATCTTGCCGCCTTTTGCAGCAGTGCCAGGATCGCCGCTGACCTCGCGAGCCAATTTCTCGAAGTCAGCTCCAGCCTGCAGAGCCTTATATACAGAGTCGGCGCGCAATTTCTGAGCGTTCAATACGGTGGCATCGTCATTCTGTTTGACGTAAAGCAGAATGTGGCTTACGTCAAACAGACCATTAACGCCGATGCGCTCATTCTCCGCATCGTAAAGGCGATGTGCCTCCTTCTCTATGTCATCGTCATTTATAAGGGTAGGCAACACTTGCTGGTCCCGATACTGTCTGAATTCCTTTTTGTATGATGTCAGAGTGTCAAGATGTGCATCGAGTGCAGCCTCCACTTTGCGCTTGTAGTTGGCAAAGAGTTCGACGTAGTCTTTTACGGATTTGCGCTCCAGTACGTCCTCACCATTGTTCTTGTTGTATGAGTAAACAAATTCTGAGCGCAATACGGGCTTGCCGTTTATGGTCATTATCACCGGGTCGTCAGTCTGAGCTGAAAGTCCCATAGAGCTTGCAACCATAGCGGCAAGTATTGCTATACCCTTGATATTCATGTCGTGACTTGTATTATTCTCTTTTTGCTTTGTTTCTTTTTAGAACCCACCTTTACCTTTCTAAGGCATTTCATTACTGAGGACGGCTGTAGTTAGGAGCCTCACTGGTAATGATGACCTCGTGAGGATGGCTCTCCAGCATACCAGCGTTGGTGATGCGTGTAAACTTAGCGTCGTGCAGGGCGTTGATGTCCTTAGCACCGCAGTAGCCCATGCCTGAGCGCAGACCACCTACGAGCTGATATACAACCTCCTGTACAGTTCCTTTGTAAGGCACACGGCCGGCAATACCTTCCGGTACGAGTTTCTTAGCCTCTTTCACGCCACCCTGGAAGTAACGGTCGGCAGAACCTTTCTCCATAGCCTCCAGAGAACCCATGCCGCGGTATGACTTGAACTTACGTCCGTTATAAAGGATAGTCTCACCAGGAGCCTCTTCGGTACCAGCAACGAGTGAACCTACCATTACTGAATAACCACCAGCGGCAAGAGCCTTCACTACATCGCCAGAGTAACGCAGGCCACCGTCGGCAATGAGAGGAATATCTGTGCCCTTCAGTGCAGAGGCAACATCATATACTGCAGACAACTGTGGTACGCCCACACCTGCAACCACACGTGTGGTACAGATAGAACCAGGACCGATACCTACCTTGACAGCGTCAGCGCCAGCAGCTACGAGAGCCTTGGCAGCCTCGCCGGTAGCGATGTTACCCACAACGATGTCAACCTCAGGGAATGCAGCCTTAGCCTCGCGCACCTTCTCGATTACACCGGCAGAGTGACCGTGAGCGGTATCAATGATGATAGCGTCAACGCCAGCCTTTACCAATGCCTCCATGCGTTGGAAAGTGTCAGCGGTAACGCCTACACCGGCAGCCACACGCAGACGACCCTTAGCATCCTTACATGCCATAGGTTTGTCCTTTGCCTTTGTTATATCCTTATATGTTATAAGACCCATAAGGTGGTTGTCCTCATCCACTACAGGCAGTTTCTCAATCTTGTGCTCCAATAATATGCGTGCAGCATTCTCAAGGTCGGTCTTCTGGTGCGTCACGATAAGGTTCTCGCTTGTCATTACCTCGTCAATCTTACGGTTGACGTCAGTCTGGAAGCGCAGGTCGCGGTTGGTGACGATGCCGACGAGTTTGTTGTCGCTGTCAACCACAGGGATACCGCCGATATGGTACTCCTGCATTATGTCGAGCGCATCCTTCACGGTCTTTCCACGCATGATGGTTACAGGATCGTAAATCATACCGTTCTCAGCTCGCTTTACGATAGCCACCTGTCGTGCCTGCTCCTCTATCGACATGTTCTTGTGTATTACGCCGATGCCACCCTCACGGGCTATTGCTATTGCCATCGGAGCCTCAGTCACGGTGTCCATAGCGGCTGTGACGAAAGGAATCTTCAGGTCAATGTTGCGTGAGAACTTTGTGCTGAGAGAAACCTCGCGTGGGAGAACTTCCGAATAAGCTGGAATAAGGAGTACGTCGTCAAAGGTTATACCTTCCATGACAACCTTGTCTTCAATGAATGATGCCATAATATATTCTGTATTTTTTAATTGAAATTTGGATGCAAAGTTACTAAAAAAAAACGAGACTACGGCACGGCTTCGCCTTTTTTATATTCATATTAAAGCAATTTAACCATTTAAGGTGGTGGAGGTGTTGTCTGTGTCGCTTTCTTTTTGTACCTTTGCACTATGATTTTTCCGTTTAACTATTTACAGGTACTCGGTTCTTACCTTACCTTGATGTGGCGTGCCATTGCCATACCTGACCGCTGGCGCATGTTCGTGAAGCAGTATGTGAAGGAGATGTCGCAGCTAGGCGTAGACTCCATAGGCATAGTGCTGCTCATATCGTTCTTTATCGGTGCGGTGATATGCATACAGATAAAGTTGAACATACAGTCGCCATGGATGCCTAAGTGGGTCAGTGGCTACACTACGCGTGAGATTATGTTGCTGGAGTTCTCGAGCTCAATCATGTGCTTGATACTTGCCGGCAAGGTGGGTAGTAACATTGCCTCGGAGCTTGGCACCATGCGTGTGACGCAGCAGATAGATGCGCTTGATATCATGGGTGTTAACTCAGCCAACTATCTCATAGCGCCTAAGGTTCTCGGACTCATAACACTTATGCCATGTCTCGTGATATTCGCTGATGTCATGGGCATAATAGGCGCCTACGCCACAGCGTACATCGGTCATATCTTGTCGCCAGACGACCTCACCATGGGATTGCAGCATGCCTTCAATCCATGGTTTGTGTGGATGTCTATAATAAAGAGTATCGTCTTTGCCTTTATCATCGCCAGTGTATCGTCGTTCTGTGGCTATACCGTAGAAGGTGGCTCGGTGGAGGTAGGCAAGGCGAGTACCTCGGCTGTGGTGAATAGCAGCATAATTATTCTTTTTGCAGACGTGTTCTTGACGCAGCTGTTGAGTTAGTGTTTTGGGGAGTTCGTAGGAGTGATAGAGGAGTGATAGAGGAGTGAAAGGGGAGTGATAGGGGAGTGATAGGGACAATACGTATGTTGTATTGTATTGTGTTGGATGAAAAGAAGGGATGTCAAATACATTTAAAAATATAATAGCGTGGCAGAAAGCGTATCAGTATTGCTTGGCTGTATATAGGAATACCGCAGACTTTCCGGAATTTGAGAAATATGGCCTGCGCTCACAGTTTACAAGAGCGGCAGTGTCAGTCACGGCAAATATAGCAGAAGGTTATAGAAAGCTGAGCAAACAAGACAAACTGCGTTTCTTCAATATTGCACAAGGTAGTCTGGATGAGTGTAGAAATTATAACATGTTGTCTAAAGACTTGGGTTATATAAC
>JAEEGH010024014.1_pt1 | contig 12345 bp, 5 predicted proteins | sample 9134181 | NCBI WGS metagenome assembly JAEEGH01 (sample SAMN16246544, study PRJNA631951) | gut metagenome | biome: gut microbiome; feature: rumen; material: DP-attached | host: Bos | place: Iran: Karaj | collected 2018-10
TGGCAGCCATGTATTCGAAATATCACGGCAAGACGCTGATAGATTTCGGAGCCGTTGAAGAGGTCCCCGGCGATGAGTACTCGGCTGAGTGCAGCCTTAATGTCCAGGGGCAGGATTTCGCTGAGATAAAAGCATTCATTTACAATAAAACGGCGTGGCCCGCAAGAAGCGCGGAGAATCTTGAATTCAGATATTACGTTGACTTGTCTGAGATCTACGAGAACGGCGGAGATGTATCCGGCGTCGACATTACGACAAATTATATGCAGTCCGGCAGAGTCGACGGCCTGAAAGTATGGAATGAAGAGAACCATATTTATTATCTTTCAGTCATTTTCGATGACGGAAATCTGAGACCTGGAGGACAGTCACAGTACAAGTCTGAGATCCAGGTCAGGATGATAAGTCCTAACGGTGCCTGGGACAACGAAAATGACTATTCTTACAATAATGCTTCAGGTGCAGTTCTGCTTGAAGACGGGAAGGTTGTTTTCGGCGTATTGCCTGATGAAGAAGGCAACGGTTCAGGCGGATCTGCAGGAGGAGCAGTGCCCACACAGAATGCAAAACCTACATCCAAGCCGAACACCTCATCTTCGGGCGGACAGGTTTCCGTGGGTGATCTGACCGTGAAAATGAATTACAACGATAATTCGTTAAGCGCCAATGCGATAGCGGGAACACTTGATATCACATATAACGGCGAAGATACCCTGGATCTGAGTGATCTTCAGATAAATTACTATTTTACTGATGACGGCGGATCGATGGTTTTCGACTGTTATCATGCGGCGGTAAATACTTCATCAGGACAGTATACTTCCCTGACTGATGATGTTAATGGCACATTTGCTTCATGTTCGGGAGAAGACAGGGATACATGCCTTACTATCAGCATCGGAGGCGGATCTCTTTCTCAAGGAGATACTCTCACGATCAGTTTCAGCTGTCACAGGTCTGACTGGCAGAACATGGATCTCTCTAATGACTGGTCACGCAAGAGCGTGGATAATATCGAGGTCACGGCTTAAAGGAATTTGTATTTGTTTCTGGGCGCTTGCCTGAACGCTCTTCACATACCCTGCGGGGGTATGCGCCTGTTTTTGAAGCATACAATGGTTGAATGTAAAACTAAATTAGAGTCTGGATATGTTTGAAATAAGATAAAGCATACCAGGGGTGTTTCTGAGCGAAATTCTGATGTAAAATCTGACTAATCAGCTGGATATTCTCTTGATTTGGTCATGGCAAGCCGGACAGAAGGCATTCTATTTGAAAAAGTAAATGCAACTCCTGCCTGAAAGCGGAATATATGTTCTAACTGCCCGGCCATTTTGTCTAATTACCTTTTTATTAGTTTGGGTTTGAGGCACACTTCATCAGGTGGAATTCGATGAAGCGAGAGAACATCCAGCAACTTTTTATGTTCCGGCTTGTTCATTAGTTCAAATGGCGTTTTGTTATCGAAGATCTCACGCGCAAAACTATTTACGTGACATGCAATCAGAGTTGCATCTTCCTGTGTAAGGAACTGAAAAGAAGTACCTTTAGGCAAGATACGGCGGATCAGGACATGGTTCTTTTCCACATGAGCCTTTTGCCAGGAAGCTTGCGGATCGCAATAGAAGATCCTTGTGCGTCGGACACCTGCGTTGGAGAATTCAAGGTTGTGAGGACTTTTAAACTCTACACCGTTATCAGTGAGAATTACCGGAAACAGTCTTTTAAACAATGCAGTTCCCAACTGATTGGTGAGCCAGTCGAATACACCCTCTACGCTTTCCTGTGTGCCGTCTTTGAGGAGAAAGATAAGCATGAAGTTGCTTTCTCTGAATATAAAAGTCAGCAACACTTTTCCTGAACCTCTGGCGCCTTTTACGGTATCCATTTCAACGATAGGAAGATCAGGATTAGCTTCGGTGAAAACCTGGAAATCTTCCAGTGTTCTGCCACGACGGAATTTATATTCGATTCGTGTAAGCACAGTGGTTTTCTTTCTTCTGGCCTTGTATCTGACCTTCTTGGGAAGATCCATGTTTCTGATAAGAAAAACGTTATCGTTTATGTAGGTGTATAAGGTCTTCTCAGATACGCCGATCTCATCTGCGTGTGAAGCAAATATGTGATTTATCGATTGGCCTTTCTTTATCAGAGGCGAGATCAGATCGTCGATACGCTCCAGGTCTTCAACGGTTGTCCTTATTCCGCTGCGGGATTCCTTAAGTTCTCTTTTGTATGCATCGTGGGCTTTGTAAGCAGAATAGTAAGCGTGAACCAGTCTGCAGTGATGTTCTTTCCCACAACCGTTACAGACGTAGGGAGGCTTCTTAAGTCTGTCGCAGTATTTAGAGACATAACTCTTGCAGATTGTAGTACAGTCACGGGAAGCACACAGTTTGCAGATAGAAGGGCAGATTAAACCGACTTTGTCACCACATGCGTTTTGTCTAAGACATTTGGTGTAATTAACGCAATCGTTGCCTATATCTTCGGTGCGGTCTACAAAACAGCGATGCAGCCTGATTTCTCTTGAGATTGTGGCTGGAGACCTGCAAAGTCTCTTGGCTATGTAAGCAAACGTAAAATCTTCGGCAATGAATTTTTCTATCAGAGCTCTGTCTGACAGAGATAAATGCTTGGACATATCTGGCTCCTTTCAGGCCGGACAGTACCATATTATTCATTGTTTTCGGTGGGTTTGTAAAACTAAATGTGGGATTTGTAACGGTAAATGTTCAGAAAAACTCTAATTTAGTTTTACATTCAACTGAAGCATACAATACTAAACTGTCCCATTAATCGCTTTAAAATCAGTCCGCCAAATCGTAAAATCTAATCAGAAAGATTTTCGAGGTAGCAGTATGATCAGATTTAAGACTTATAGCGCGATCAGACCTGTTTCGCGTGAAGTTATAGAAGATGCGATAAATGATTCACAAGGCAGGGAGATAATCTTTGTTGCGCCTGAATTTGCTAAAGCCCAGGTCGAACGTGAGGTCCTCGCTGTCAAGGAGAAGATGACTGAAAGTAACTTTACCGTTGATACAGGTGAAGGGATCCTGACTTTGTCTTCTTCTCTGGTAACGGGTGATGTCCTGAGCTTCCGGAGACTTGCCGGAAATATCCTTGATGATCTTGGCACGAATTATGTTGCCGAAGGCGGAGAGATAATGCTCCGAAACGCCATCTATAATATCCTTGCGGGTAACAAAGATAAACTGAAGGCGTTCGGTACTTTATCTTCAAGGATCGACTATATCAACATGATGATCGCTCTCCTCGGCGACTTCTCGAGATACGGTGTCGGCACTGATGATCTGGAAAAAGCGATCAGGAATATCGATAATGCCGGCTCTTCTGTTACATTCGTTAACAAGCTTAAGGATCTTCATCTGATCATGAGCGAACTTGAACATTTGAACGTGGAGTACGGACTTAATCTTCTCAGAGAACCGATAGCACTTGCCTGCGACAGATTATCGTCGGTCACAGCTGAAGCGCTGTCACCCAGGCGTTCAAGCGGTCTTGCCGCCATCCTCAGATCCAGGATCGTCTTTATAGGGTTCGGTTCTACGCGTATGCTGACACCGAAAGAGATAAGGCTTGTCTCGCTTTTGTCAGAACTCGGATGTGATATTGAATTCAATGTTATTACCGGAAAGAAAGATTCGATGTTCTCATCCGTTTATAAGAACGGTGAAGATTTCCGGGCAATGCTCGAAGGCCTCGGTGCTTCAGGATCCTGTCTTCCAGCAGCTGAGAATGACGATGTATTGAGCCTCATCGTTAAGGGGTTTGCCACGGACATCAGGCCGGACGGTCTTGATGCTGAAGGGAAGGTAAGACTGGCAGAATTATCCGGTATTGATGACAGGGTCGGATACATCTTTAATGAGATCATCGATCTTACGAGAAATCACGGTTACAGATATCGTGATATCAGGATAGTATGCTGCAACGAAGATATCATGACCAGGATGCGCAGTACGGCTGAGATATACGGACTCGATATCTTCATCGACCGCAAGATCGCTTTGGGCGGTACGGTTGTTCCATACATGATGCAGATACTTTTAGAGCTCCCGAGAGCAGGCTATACACTGGAGCTTGTCATGAAGGCAATGCGTTCCGGAATGCTCAGGATACCGCCTTATATAGCCGACAGTTTCGAGAATTATTGTTATGCCAGGAATATCACGGATGCAGGCAGACTTTTCGATGAGAATGCTTATGCCGATCCCGAAGACGGTGAACACAGGCATAAGCCAAAACTCTGGATCCTTGAAGGCACTGTTCCTGGACTGAAAGAAGGTTTTGTTGACTGCGGCAGGTTCTTCTACGACTATGTGGTCGTACGCACTTTGATTCCTTTGAGACAGGCGTGTGAATCGGTATATAACGAGAAGACCCTGTCCGGAAAAGCCCGTAAGAGTCTCGAATACTTTAACAATATGCGCGGTTTTATAGAGCCTTTGAGAGATGAGTTCATCGCTAGGGGAGATGATACCGCTGCTGTAGCTCTGGTCAGGGGATATGACGAGCTCATAAACCTTCTCATGTGTTCCACACACGAGATGAATGACTGTGAGATAAGCCAGAAGGATTTCCTCTCGATGATAAGGACTGATATGAGGAACCGCACTGAAGGGACCATTCCGCTGAAGGTCGATTCCATCGAGATAACGACGCCGGAGCATGCGTTTGTTACTCCCTGCAAGGTGTTGTTTATCATTGGAGCGCAGAAGGATAATTTTCCTTATATGAGGATGAGAGAAGGACTCTTAAGCGGAGTTGAACTTAAGAGCTTATCTAATGCATCTGAGAGCATCGAGCTTCCTGACAAAGCGCAGAATAAGATGAGAGAGGAATTTGTTACTGCATGTCTTCTTTTGGGTTCTGCGACTGACATGATCTATATGGTTCATGAGTATGGCAAGTCCAAGAGCCGCGTATTTGAATATCTGGAAGAATATGTTGCACCTGAGTTCCACATGGTTAATTCCTTCAGAAACCCCGTTGCCGGAGAAGCCGTAAAGTTCAGACATCATTGCGAGGATGCGAAGATCCCTGCAGAGGTCATGTCGAGGCTTCTAACGGTTAAGAAAGATGACGGAACAACAGGAAAAGTCATCTATGCCAGTGTTTCTTCCATCGAGCGGTACCGTCAGTGTGCGTTCCAGTCCATGCTTCAGAGACAGCTCAGGATCGAGCCGAGAGAAGATAATACCAAGATCCAGGTCAATTCTTTCGGAAGTCTTATACACGGCATGTTCGAGTCGGCATACAGATCATTGAGAGATGCATCAGAAAAAGATCCTGAAAAGTTCAAGACCATGGCAACGGAGCTCCTTGAAGATCAGGATAAGTACGATGAATTTGCGGATAAATGTCTAAAGAGCGCAGCTTCCTCCAGAGCATTGTTTGGGTCTGTCGATGCTGACGGTAATCCCAAGGATAAAGCCTTTGAGATGGATACATATGCCAAGCTCAGAAGAATGTTTTCCAAAATGTTCAGAGATGTCTTAAGCGATTCGGTAATGACCGGTTTTGTGCCGGAAGGCGTTGAAGAGAAGATCGGTGATACAGGTCTGGTCCTTAATGTTCCATACGATGGGATCGATCTCAGGTTCAGCGGGTTTATCGACAGATATGATATGAGAAAAGATAAAGCCGGCAAGGTTCATTTAAGGACGATCGATTATAAGAGCGGTGATAAAGCTGTTGATTCAGCTGAACTTCTGAACGGAACTCAGATCCAGCTTCCTGCTTATTCCAGTGCCATTTTTGATAAGCATTCCAAAGACGGCAGTGAAGCTGTTATTGATGATTACGGTTATGTTCTCGTAGGCCTTAAGGCAAACGGTGACGGTACTCCGATCGAGTGTCTCCCGAAACTTGCAGGTTACAGTGATGATGCTATGAAGATCGCCATTGATTATTCCAAGCATATTGTCAGGGAAAGCATTGACCAGATAGCTTCCGGAAAAGCGGATGCCATTACTGCCGAACCCAGGCTGAAACTGTGCAGTTATTGCAGTTACAAGGGATATTGCGGTAACGATCCTTCTGATCCGAAGTCGAGGGAACAGACGGATCTAAGCAGTAAAGGCAAATACGGAACAATGGTCAAAAAGTGCGAGGATTTTGCCGAACCGACCAAGAGCGGAAAGCAGAGAAAAGATCCCGGTTACGATGATGTTACCAAGAGAATAGGTGCCGATGAGAGCATGAAGAAGGATGACAGGAAAGCCATCCTTGCCATGAAAGATATACTCGAAGGCAATGATAAGAAAGACGGAAAGGAGGATTAAGTTATGAAGTTTTCGGCTGAACAGGAAAAGATAATTAATGCGGAGCTTAATAACAACCTCGTTTCCGCGTCTGCAGGTTCCGGCAAGACTACCGTACTGACTGCGAGAATAGGCGAAGAAGTTAAGAGCGGAAGGCTTTCAGTGGACGGAATGCTCGTCGTTACCTTTACTGAGGATGCAGCATCACACATGGCCGATAAGATAGAAGAAAAGCTCAGAAGCCTGAGAAATGAAGCTGTTCTGGCACGTGACAATGAACTTGCTGAACGTTTGTCGGCCCAGATAGATCTTCTTCCCAATGCATATATTCAGACCATGCACGGTTTCTGTTCCCGCGTGATAAAGGAAAAAGGATATGTTCTGGAAGACGGTCCCATGGCTGATTTTACCGATCCTTCGTGCAGGATCTTAAGTGACAGCGAGCAGGGCGTTCTGCTTCAGCATGCCGTGGAATATGCGATCAAGGCAATGTATGAAGAGTGCACATCTGAAGATGATAACTTTGTCAGTTTTACAAGACGTTTCGGTGACGGAAGAAGCGATATGTCGCTGGCGGGTATCGTAACAGGCACATATAAGACTTTGCGAAGCCTTCCTGATTATCTGGATAAGTGTGAAGAACTGATAAGCAAGCGGGAAGAGCGTGACCGTATGGGACAGGTCATGTACTTTGAGACCGAAAATGATATTCCTGAGACCATTGCCGGATATCTGAACAGGATAAAGACGATTATCTTAAGCAGTGATTTTGATTCAGTTCTTGCTTCGCACGAGACATATCAGATCGTTGATGACATGTCGAATGAGGAATACATATCAGAAGTTATAAGCGGAATAGACCACGCCCTGGAGCATTATGAGACTCATAAGGGCGCAGATTTCTTCAAAGGACTTGCCAAGCTCAAAGAACTTGGTGAGCTGAAATACAAAAACATTTTCAGGAATCCTGATTTCAGAGGTGATGACAAAGCATTCCTTGCTATTATCTCGCTCAGGCATTTTATCTCGCCGGGCAGCTGGGCAGGAGTTAATTACGACAATGCCCTTGATCTTCCTGAAGAATACAGTGATCTGATCGGATTTGATGAAGAGCAGATACTAGAAAATCAGAAGGAAGGCACTAAAGCCTGCCGTGCATTCGTTGAACTGCTCAAAAAGACTGATGACTATTACATAAGAGTAAAGAATACCATGCATGGAATGGATTATTCCGATCTGGAGCATACCGCTCATGCTATATTGAAGAATCCGGAAGCGGCAGATTATTACCGCGTGAAGTTCGAAGAGATCTTTGTCGATGAATATCAGGACAACACAAGGCTTCAGGATGCGATAATAGCATGTTTTAACAGGGAAACAGGAAATGTTTTCCGTGTCGGTGACATAAAGCAGAGCATATATAAATTCCGTTTTGCAGATCCTAATATTTTCGGCAGCAGAATGGACGATATAAGAAACGGAAGGGAGAAAGGAAATCTTCATTTTCTCAAGGAAAATCATAGAAGTACCTGTGAGATACTGTCGTTTGCGAATTATGTCTTCAGACAGATTATGAGCAAAGATGCTTCCGAGATCGAATACGATGACACACAGTGTTTAAGCAAGGCCGGAGAGACCAGACACGGTGACATACCGAGGATCATCGTTACCGATAAGTCTGTTCCCATAAATGATGACGGTGACAAGACCAAGCCGGAAGTCAGGGCGGTCCTTGCGGCGGTGGAAAGCGAAGTCAGAAGATATCTTGAAGAATGCACAAGGGTTGACGGATCAAGGACCGAATTCAAGGATATCTGTGTTCTTACCGCGTCGAACAATCAGGCAGAGACAATAGCCAGATACCTTAACGGATGTACGCTGAAAGACGGCAGAAAAATAGAAGCTTCCGGAAGGTTTACGACAGATGTTTTCGAGGATCTGGACATTCACAGGCTTATTAATTTTCTTATCTGTCTTGGCAATGAATACAGAGATGAATATCTTGCCGGTGTCATGCTGTCGAATTACAGATTCTCTAATTTCACGATCGGTGAGTTGGCGCAGATACAGGCTTTTATTCATGAGCTTGATGGAGTTTCTCTCGAGAAAGAACCTCTGATGTTAAGGCTCCGGATATTTTTCGAAAAATGTGATGATGAACTCGCTGTCCGTGTCAGAAGGTTTGTTGATGTTTTCGACAAGATAAGGATGAGTTCCATGGTGTCTGATATCGATGACATTATCGAGCTTGTTTACAGAGAGACCGGCATAAAGGCGACTTTGGAAGCCAGAGATGGTGACAGCAATAAATTTGATGTCTTTAAGGATTGGCTCTCTGAAAGCTTTAAGATGAGAGGTTCCGATCTGTCAGGCATAGCAGATGAACTTGAGCAGATGAAGATCCAGATCAAGGGAGCTGACATCGAAGTTACTGATGCCAATAAAAACAAGATCACGACCATGACTGTGCATAAGAGTAAAGGTCTTGAATTCCCGTTCGTGATCCTGGTTGCCACCGGAGGGCAGGATGAGAAAAAAGATACTCTCTCAAGCATCATGTTCGATCGTGATGACGGTTTTATCACGGAAGATTATGATCCCGATCTGGTTATAAGAAATCATTCATTTGAACAATACATCTACAAGATGAAAATGAGACTTCAGACAAATGCCGAGACATGCAGGCTTCTTTATGTCGCGCTTACCAGAGCTGAAGAGAACCTGTCGATAATAACGGGTTGTCATATCGATGATAAGTCAAAATCAAGTCCCATGCGAAAGGCATTTTCACAGGCTATAGACTATAAGGATGTACAGTTCGATAAGAGACACTGGCTCGCCGGAGATATGAAGCTTCCTTATTGTCTCTTCAGTGCTTTGGCAAGAAGCAGAGACGGGGAAAAGCTCAGGGAGATCACGGAAACCGGCGATCTGAAACAGAGTAACATTGTTATTTTTAAGGACCTCGACGGTAATGAAACCAGAGGGTTTGACGTTTTTGAGTTATCTTCAGATAAGATCGCGGAATTGTATGAAGAACAGAAGTCAAGGGCTTCTCAAAAAGAAACTGAGAAAAAGGAAGAAACCAAAGACAAAGAGAGACCGGATTTTGATCCTGACGGAAAACTTGTACTGCCGGAATATAAATACAATGAGAGTACGGATATTCCGTTTAAGTTGTCAGTTACCGGGATTACGGGCGACAGAAAGCCATCAGATACAGTTCACGTGGATCTACAGATAAAGAGCATTGATGATTTTGAAAGTCCGAATGTATCTTTGCTGACTTCTGCTGCAAAAGGAACCATCCTTCACAGGATCATGAGATTCATCGATCTTGAAGGTATAAGGACCGGAAGAGTGGCATTTGAAGAAGAGATCAACGATCTGATCGGTTCTGGCTATCTCAATATCTGTTCTCCTGATGATGCTTTGAAGGTCGCTTCGGAGTTTAAAAACGGAATAATCGCATTCTGCAAAGATGACAGATGTTCTTCAGTTATTGAGAGTTTTAATGAAGGTACGGCACGTTCGGAAAAACCGATTGTCTATGCGGTATATACCCATGGCAAAGAGGGAGATTCCGTGCTGGTCCAGGGCATAATCGACCTTATCTACAAAACTTCAGAGGGATTTACGATCCTCGATTATAAGACTGACCGTTTGGAAGGAATAAATGCTGAAGAGAGGGCAAAAGAAGCATTGGAAAGACACTCGTTCCAGCTTGAGAATTATGCTGCCGCATGCGGGGAAGACGGCATAAAAGTCGCTCATAAGCTTATATACCTTGTCCGTTACGGAGAGTTTGTCGATGTTTAATATCCGGATCTCTTTTTGCCGGCATCACGTTTCCTGATCGCGCGGAAGAAATCGAGCATCATCTGCGAGCATTCTTTTTCCAGAATTCCGCCTTCGAACTCGACTTTGTGATTGTGACCGTGGGAAACATTGAAAATGTCATTGCATGATACGACTGCGCCGCTCTTGGGTTCGTAGGCGCCAAAATAGACTTTGCGTATTCTTGACTGAATTATTGCGCCCGAGCACATGGTGCAGGGTTCTAAGGTAACATACATGTCGAAGTCTTCGAGCCTCCAGTCACCGAGCTTTCTGCAGGCTTTGTCTATCGCTATTACTTCGGCGTGGGCGATGGCATTTCCGCGTGTAAGACGCAGATTGTGTGATCTTACGTAGATCTTTCCGTCCTTTACGAGAACGCAGCCGATGGGGCACTCGCCAAGGTCGATCGCTTTCTCGGCTTCCCTGATAGCTGCAAGCATAAACATCTCCTTGTCATTTGAGGGCTTGAGATCGGGATATAATCTGGAAACGGATCTTGGCACAAAGATACCTCGCTGTTCTTTGGATGTTAGGACAGATAATACAGAGGCTCAGACCGAAGTGTCAAGCGACATATAAATAATGCTTGACGATTGGTTGTTAGCATATTATAATTTACGATTGCTATAAGTAGAACTATGCCTACACAAAGGGAATGCCGTATTTACGGCCCGGTCAGTATCTTTATCCCTGTATCATAGTCGGGTGCATGTTTGCTTAAAGCGCATACTTCAAGAAAAAGGACGAATATTTGATGGCGACTAAACAAGGTATGTGCAGGAACTGCGGTTCGCTGGTTATGTTCGATGACAGGGACGAGCTTTGTGAGTGCGTATTCTGCAATTGTGTTTTCCCTTCCAAGGAAGCGGCAGAGATTCTTGCCAATCCGGACGGATATGAATTTAAGAATGAGAAGTTCGAGAAGCAGGAAGGCGCAAAGCACTATTACTCAAATCCCGTAATGCCCGATCTGGTCGAGAAAGCAGTTCAGAGGGAAAAGGTTTCCAAGACGCAGACAGACAGTGCAAAGCTTAAGGCAAGTGAATTCGAGATTTCTCCTAACGATGTAAAGGCTCCGAAAAAGCTCGTTATAGGAATGATAGCAGGAGCAGTAGTATTCGTTGCTGTAATCCTTGCGATTTCACTTCCTCTCTATTTCAGTCGCAAGGCTTTGAAGGAAGCTATTGCTGCCGATATAGGTGATATCTTCCAGAGCACGGAGACAGATGCCGTGTCTTATACGGATTTTGATTACAAGCAGTTCAATATCTACGGACTTACATGTCAGCATATTAAGCTTGGTCTTTCAGATGAGATTACTGATTCTCAGGCAAAGACGCTGTATTCGAATTATGCGAAGCTGCGTTCTGAAAAACGCGGTGAAGATTCCGGTGATGTCGAGATGTTCATTTATACTCCCGGCACCATTTACCTGGTGAACAAAGACGGTGTTACTACGGATGTTCAGACTCCCGTAGCCATCCAAGAACCGACGGAAACCACCAAGTAATATCTTTACCATCCGTCACAAGACGGCATGATAGCTAAAGCAGACATTTACAATTGATAATCTATGAGGTGATCTAGCAGATGACAGACTTTGAGAAAGCACTGGCGCAGGCAAAAAAATTCGCAGAGAAGAACGACAATCAGATTACTGAGGCAGAATTCGAGACACTCACTGATTCATATAAGATCGAACCGGATGAGATGATCAATCTCAGAGCAGAACTCGAGAACGGCGGAGTCATGATAAGTGATCCCGATCTGGGTGCTGATGATGATGTCGTAGATACAGACGGTGAAGATGCTAATGTGGTCGATGATTCGGTCAAGATGTATCTCAAAGAGATCGGTAAGATAGAACTCCTTGATGCCGAGCAGGAAAAAGATATCGCACAGAGAATGGCAAAAGGTGATGAGGAAGCAAAAGAGCTCCTTATCAACTCCAACTTAAGACTTGTAGTATCAATCGCCAAGAAGTACATGAACCGTGGACTCTCACTCCTTGATCTCATTCAGGAGGGTAATATCGGTCTCATTAAGGCAGTAGACAAGTTCGATTACACAAAGGGATTTAAGTTCTCCACATATGCTACATGGTGGATCCGTCAGGCTATCACCAGAGCCATTGCCGATCAGGCAAGAACGATCAGAATCCCTGTTCATATGGTTGAGACGATCAACAAGCTCACAAGAGTACAGCGTCAGCTCG
>JAEEGH010024016.1_pt1 | contig 12345 bp, 6 predicted proteins | sample 9134181 | NCBI WGS metagenome assembly JAEEGH01 (sample SAMN16246544, study PRJNA631951) | gut metagenome | biome: gut microbiome; feature: rumen; material: DP-attached | host: Bos | place: Iran: Karaj | collected 2018-10
CCATGCCAGTGGGGCGGGCGTATGAGGCGGAGGTGTCGAAGTAGTCGCCATTGATGCCTGCGACCGGAGCGACGCCCTCGGCGGCGAAGATGGCCTCGGCCATCGCACCGACGGAGGCCGGGGCGCAGCCTGGGGTGTTCGACGCGCCCAGCCACGCCTTGAGGCGGTAACCCTTCGAAAGGTCAAAGACGAAGGCCGAACCATAGACTTTGCTGCTGTCCTTGCTCACGTAGCGCACGAAGGTCACGCCCTCGCGGCCGTTCCAGTTGGGGACGGCCGTGCGGGTGAAGTCAGAGACGGCGGCGTGGAGACTCGCCGTTTGCACGGCGAGCGCACAGAATGCAAAGAAACGCAAAGAAATGTGTTTGACCATGTTTTCCTCCTGCCGCCAACTTAGCAAGGTCTTTTAGCCGTGTAGGACATGAAGAACTTTTTTCAGACTTTCTGCCGGATTATCTACACGCTCTACACGTTCTACACGGCTTGAATTTCTTCTACTTCTACCGGAAGCGCATCATGAAGCCTGCGATCCAGGGCGATTCGACACCGGCGGTGAGACCGTAGCGGCCGCTGGCGGGGCGGAAGTAGCGGTTCGTCACGCGGTCCCAGAGGGCAGCGCCGCCCTCAGGCCCCTTGGCCGGGATGAGGTCGCGGACAAGCTCGTATTCGTCGTTGCCGTTCTTCTGCCAGAGCTTCAGCGAATAGACGCGGGCGCCGGAGAAGCAGTCGGCAACGCCGTTGAGGTTGCGCGCGAAGAGATAGATTGGGAGGCCGGTGTTGAGAGAGGTGCTGGAGTTTTCAGTGCGTGACGAGGCGTCAGACCATGCGCCATCAGTAAAGATTCGCCTGGAGATGGTCTGCAAGTCCTTTTCCAGCGTGGACTCGATGCGGTAGCGGGTTCCGGTCGTCACGTAGCCGCCATTGGGGATGGTCCCGCCTGTCTCCGCATAGCCCATGGCGTGGAGTGGCTTGTTGTCTGATCCGTAGGCGTTGTAGAGGAAGAAGCGAGTATTCGAATAAGTGCCGGAAGTTGCCACCCGCGCGCCGCAGAATACGTCGTCGTCCGGCAGAACCGTCCACTCCATGTCCGCGAACATCTTCGTGCCGTCCTTGGCGATGACGCCGAGGTCCACGAAGTCGGAGGTGCCGTTGGATTCGACGTAGGAAAGGCGCGCGGAGGGCGCGTTGGCCGTTGCGGCGAGGACGTTCGTCACGGCGCCGATTTCGCCTGCCGGGTCGAAGTCGTTCGACGTCGCGCCGGACTTCGCCGCCTGCGGGAAGAATACGCGCTCGGAAACGCGGTCATAGAGGCCGGCCCTGCCATTGTCGGCTACGCAGGGAATGAAGTCGCGGAGTGGTTCGTCGCCGTCGGCGATCCTAAGCGAGTAGAGCCGGATGGAGGAGAAGAGGCTGTTGGTTCCGTTCTGGCTGTAGCAGAAGAGCGAAAGCGGGCGGCCCGTGGTGAAGTAGTCGGTCTTGTGCGGGACGCCGTCCTTGTGGAGTTCCGCGCCGTTGACGGTTACGGACTGGTTTCCTGCGGAGAGATCGCTCACGATTCGGTAGCGCTCGCCGTGGACTGCCGCGACGACATTCGCCTTTTCGTCCGCGCTGGAGGCACCCTCGTAGAAGAGCTTCTGGTAGCCGTAAACGAAATGGGTTTTGTAGTGGTAGGCGAGATAGAAGCGCGTGTCGCCGGAAGATCTGGAGGCGAGGATGCCGCGATCTTTGTCGCCGCTGTCGCTGGTGGCAGGGAAGTCCATTAGCGTGATGTCAATGTCGCTGTTGAGCCCGCTCTTGGCAATGACGCCGGTGTCGATCCAGAGCTGGCGCGAACCGCCGTTGCCATCGGACTGAACCCATTCGACGAGTTCGACGGGACGGGGAAGGATGTCATTCGGTGCACCGAATGCCGTCGCCGTCGCGGAGGGGAAGAAACGGCCAGAGGCCTTGTCGTAGAGTCCGGCGACGCCGTTCTTTCTAGCGGGCAGATAGTGGCGCACGACGTTGAACCCGCCGTTGCCGTCGGCGAAAAGTATCTTGCATCCGTGCAGCTTGCCGCGCCCGTTCCAGCTTGGAGTCCCGTCGTAGTTGCAGGCGAAGAGGAAGAGCGAGAGTCCGCCGACATCTCCGGTGGACATGGTCTGTGCGAGCGACGCTTGGTTGGCGGACGAAAGAATGTTGGTGCCGTCTAGGTAGATCTGCGGGGCGGAACCATCTGAGTAGTCGCAGAGATACTCGAAGAGGACGCCCGTCGGGACGAGCGGGGAAGTGACCGTTGCCTTGTGTGAATCTCCGGTGCCGTGCCCGACAAACGCCTTGTGGCTGACGTGATGGCACATCATGAAGCGAAGGTCTCCATGGCGGGCGTCGAGGAACGAACGGTCGCCGTTGTCGTCGGGAATGGTAAGGTCGAGGCGTGCCTTCAGGCCGGACTGCGCCTTCACCTCCGTATCGACGTACTGTGCGCCCGTCGCCTCGATGTAGTCGAGGTATTCGTCCGGCTCGCCGTAGTCGGCAGCGAAGGCGGAGGCCGAGGAGGCGGCGACCGGATCGCCGACCGGATCGCCGTGGGAGAACGTGCCTGTGCCGCCGTTGCGGAAATAGTCGCCGGAAACGGTGTCGTACATCGCCGGGACGTTGTTCGGGTCGAGGCACGGGACGAAATCGCGCTTCAGGTCGCCGTCAAGCCAGATTTTCGCGGAGTAGATTTTCGCGCTGATGCCCTGCTTGACCGAGCCGTAGATGTTGGCCGCGAAGAGATACATGTCGTAGCCGGTGTCAAGGGCGCTCGACGCCGTGGCCGTCGCCACGGTGTTTCCGTTTATGGACAGCGACTGCGCCCCGTTGGCCAGCGATGCGCGGGCGAGGTAGCGAGTGCCGGACGACGCGGCGGCGCTGAGGCTGCTGAAGGACGCCCACGTGTCAAGCGCGGAGCCGATTTTCGAGCCGTTCCAGTGCAGAACCAGGAAGCGCGTGTCTCCGCTGGTCTTGCGGCAGCCGAGAATCGTGCTGTCCGAACCGGCGGTCTGGATGAAATCCACTTCGGCCTCAACGCCGACCTGGCCGGCTATGCCGGTGTCGATCCACTGCGTCGGGGAGTCCTTGTCCTGCGACGACGCGATGTATTCGACGCGGGTCGCGCCGGCGGGGAGGTTGGGGCCGAGGAGGAAGAAGCGGAGGTTGGTGACGGTGTCGCCCCAGCCAGCGGGGAGGTCGACGGAGCGCGAGGTCGCGCTTGCCGAGACTTCGCCGAGCGTCTCGAAATGCGCCCAGGCGTTTGTGGCGGCGCCGCCGTCGGCATTGCCATAGCCCCAGGCGAGGGTGTAGGCTTTGCCGTCGGCGTCGCCAAAGGCGGCGGTGGCGAGGCCATCCTTGATGGCGGCGATTTCAACCGTGCGGGCGAGACTCGCCGTTGGCACTGCGAGTGCGACTGCCGCAGCTGCGGCGATTACTTGCGCGTTGAGGCGCTGGTGGATGCTTTTGTTCATTTATTTACTCCTTGGTTTGTGTGATTAGTTTCGGTTGCAGTCGGCAGCCGGTTGCTATCGGTTGCTATCGATTGCTGTCGGTTGCTGTTGAAGCCGTCAAGCAGGGCTTGCTTGCGGGGGTTGTCGGAAGAGGGGCGGAAATTCGAGGGCGAGGCGCGGCCGGGTTCGATTGCCTCGTGCTCGACGCTCCACGCGCCCCATTCCCTGAAGGCGTGGTAGGTCCAGTCCCAGCCGTATTCGGCGAAGAGGGCGATGCAGTCGCGGAGATAGTTCTCCGCCCCCGGCGCCCAGGAGACGGCGCTGAACTCGCCCACGTAGATGCGGGCATGGTGTTTCTCCTGGAACTTGCGCACCGGCTCAAGGACGCGGCGCAGGTGGTCCGTGGTCCAGCCGCGCGACTGGTCTGGCCAGACTAGCGGGCGGCCGCCCTTTTCGCGGGGGTTGTTCCAGACGCCCTGGTGCGTGTATTCGTATGGCTTGTAGAGATGGACCTGGTAGATGACGTTGTCCATCGCGAGCGGCGAGAGATAGCGGTAGGACTCCGCCACGCAGCCGAGGTTGCTTTCGACGATGATCGGTGCGTCCGGGTCGATGGCGCGTATGGCCTCGGCGGCGCGGCGCTGAACCTCCCAATAGGAGAAGGGCGCCGGTTCGCGCTGGATCGGCTCGTTGATAAGATCATAGCCGTAGATAACAGGACCCATCGTTTGCACGATGGGCGCACAGCGCGTTGCAATGCGCCGCCAGGTCTCGACGAAGGCGTCGGCGAAGCGCTCGTTGAAGAACATGTTCATCGCGCGGTCCCCTGCCCTCTTGCCTCCGGGCGGAGTGTGCAGATCTACGCAGACCTTCATCCCGCGCGCGGCGCACCATTTGAGGACGTCCTCGAGGTTGTCGAGACGCGAGTCAACCCAAGACGCGTATTCGGCGAGGTCCTGGTTGTCGTCCACTCCGGACCAGTTGCGGCCGATCTGGAAACGCACGAGCGTCGCGCCCCAAGAGGCCAGCGTGGCGATGTCCTCCTCGGTGGTTGCGCGGCCTTTCGGCGACATGCAGCCTTTTAATGGCGCCCCCCTCCTGCCCCCCAGTTGGGGGGAACCTGCAAGGTCTGAAAGGCCTTGCAGCAGGATGTTTTCCCGTCGGCTGTCGGCTATCGGCTGCCGATTGCAATCGGGGTAGGCAACGATCCAGCCCTCGTTGACGCGGCGGACGCCCGCGTCCTCCGTGGCAATGGTCAGGGAGTCGAGGTCGAACTCAACCTTGCCGGTGGACTCCTGAAGGCCAAGGATGAGCGTTGCGCGGCCATTTACAGGGTTCACCGGCGATGTCAGGATGTTCACGCGATTGGTGACGGTGCGCCATCCGTATGTGCCAATGGGGGCAGATGCGCCGGGAAAGTGCGTCTTGCCTGTGTCGGCATCCTCGTAGCGGAGCATGAACTTGACGCCGTTCCACTCGTGCTCGGGCTTGGTGACGCCTTCCGCGCGCAGGCGGATTGTCATCACAAGACCGAGGCCATCGCCAAGAAGACCGGAGAGATCAAGCGGCGCTTCGCAATGGACGGCATTGGTTGAATCGCCTTCCCTGATTTCCACGAAGAGAGTCGAGCCCTCGATTCGCGCGCCAGATGGAAGAGACCAAGCAAGATTGGAGGCTTGGAACTCACGCAGAGGCGCGGAGAGCGCAGAGAATGCGAAGAGTAAAACCGCTAAGGAAAAGAAAAATCTCATGGCTTCTAGGGTTTTCTAGAGGGTCTAGACGTTCTAGATTTTCTAGAGATGCTAGGCCATCTAGACCTTCTAGGCTACTTCATTATCCAGAAGGTGGCCGCGCCTGGGAAGGCCGTTGTTGCGCCGCCGGCGGTGAGACGATAGCCGCCATCGTCGCGGAAATAGCGTTTGGAGACCTTGTCGAAAAGGGCCGGGGCGTTGTCGGCGGGGTCGAACACGGGATACAGGTCGCGGACGAGCGCCTCGTCCTGCCAGAGTTTGAACGCATAGAGGCGAGCGGGGGCGAACTCGTCGGCAACACCGTTCAAGTTGCGTGCGAAGAGGTAGAGCGGAATGCCGAGATTTGCGAATCCCGCCGGAAACGAGAGATTCACCGTGCGTGTCCCGTTTCCGACGGGGACCCACGCGCCGTTGTCGAACTTCTTGACCGCGATGGTCTGCTCGCCGTCCGTGAGCGAAGTTTCCACACGGTAGCGGACTCCGGCGACAGGGGCGCAGTGGGCACCGCCGAGCGTCGAGGAGCCATTGTAGTAGCCCATGCGGTGGAAGTTGCTGTTCTCGCCCGTCGTGATGCGGTAGGTGGTGAAAAGACCGCGAGTGTCATTCGTGGCCGCACCGCAGAAGGTGCCGGCGTCTGCAAGGGCATTCCATTTCACCTCCGCGAGCATGCGGGTGCCATCGCGGGCGATGATGCCGAGATCGACATAGTCGTTCGTGCCGTTGGCCTCGATCCATTCGGGGCGGGTCCGCGGCCACTTGGTGGAGACGCTGTTGTTCGTCACCGCGCCGACCTCGGTGGATAGACTGAATTCCGCTGTCGCGCCATTGACGGCGGCCTGCGGGAAGAAGACGCGTTGGGAGACGGTGTCGTAGAGGCCGGCGTGGCCGTTATCCGCGACGCAGGGGAGGAAGTTGCGCGCGAGGCCGAGTTCGTTCGTGAGCGTCAGCGAGTAGAGGCGGACATGGGAGAACTGGTTTGGTGTTCCCGCGTCGTTGCGGGCGAAGAGGTAGAGCGTCTGCGCCGTGTCAATCGAATTGGCGTCATTGAAGGAACGCGACCCATTGTAGCCCGTCCCGTCCAGGTCTTCGACTCGGAGATTCTGCGCCTTTGCGGCAAGCGACGACGTGACGCGGTAGCGCTTTCCTGCATAGGCGACGCTCGTGCCGCTGTTGACTTGGAAAGCCGAGTAGTTCGCGTAGCCAATCTGATGGGTGCCGGCGGAGGTGTAGAGGGTGAGGTGGTGCGTTGAATCGGCCATTGCTCCGCAGACGGTGCTTGCAACCGACGGCCTCACGGGCCAGAGAAGTTCGGCGGTCATCCCGGCGCCGGCCTTGCCCACAACGCCCGTGTCGATGTAAAGCTGCCTGTCGCCATCGGCGCCGTCCGACTGCACCCACTCGACGAGATCGATGGGACGTGGCAAAACAGGTCCGGCGACGAGGTCAACGCCCTGCGGGAAGTGGATGACACCTTCGACCTTGTCGTAGAGTGCGGCGCGATTGTCCTTGCGGCACGGCAGGAAGTGGCGGACGAGCTGCCAGTCATCATTGCTGTCTTTCTGCCAGAGCATCAGAGAAAAGATGCGCGCAGAGGAATACTGGTTCGCAGTTCCGGAGTCGTTGCGGGCGAAGAGATAGAGCGAGCAGCCCAGATTGACGGTGGCGGCATCGTTGTAGGTGCGGCTGCCGTTGTAGCCGGAACCGTCGAGCGCCCTGACGTTGATGGTCTGCGATCCGGCTTCTAGCGTCGTCTCGACGCGGAAGCGGATGTCGGGATAGGACTTTCCTCCATCCTGGATTTGATACTGCGAGAGGGACGCATAGCCAACCTGATGCGATCCCGCCGACGTGTAGGGCGTCACGTATTTGCCTCCGTCCGACGCGCCGCAGAAGGTGCTCTGGATGGAGGGCCTCGCGACCCATTCCATTTCGGCGACCATGCGTGTGCCGGACTTGCCGGTGACGCCGGTGTCAATGTATTGACTGCCGGTCGATTCGACGTAGTCGAGGTAGGCGTCTGGGGTGTCGGTGAAACTCGCCGCAGGCACGGCGAAGGCGCAGGCGAGCGCGGCGGCGCGGAAGGCGGAAGTAAAACGCATGTTTTTCATGGATGGCAATTCTCCTTTCGACAGTTTCTATTCTAGTGAATCGTTCGCGCGAAAAATACCACGGATTGCGGAAAACTTTTTTCCTGTTTGAATACTTCGTGCGGGTGTGGTAGAATACAAACCATGGACAAACCACGGAAACCGAAAAACATCGCAGTCCTCTTTTCGCTGGCCCTGAAGGGGCAGCGCATGACCTTCCGCGGCATTCTGGACTACGCCTCCAAACACGGGCCGTGGTTCTGCAAGTTCATGGAGGGCCGCATCGGCGAGCAGGAGTTCGGCGTCGGCAGCAAGGGCGAAATCGACGGCGTGATCACGTCGAAGACAACGCGCCGCACCGCGCAGATCGTGGCGGCGCTGGGCGTGCCGGTGGTCTTCGTTGAGCCGTTTCCGGAGATGCTGAAGCACGACTGGCCGATACAGGGCGCCCCGTGGGTGGGGCGCGACTCCTACGCGATCGGCGCCACGGCGGCCCGCTACTACATGGAGCGAGGCTACAAGTCGTTCGCATACGTCGATGTCCCCGACGGCAAGTTCTGGAGCTCAAATAGACGGAGCGGCTTTGCGGAGACGCTGGCCGCCGCCGATTTCAGGTGCGAAGTCTATGACAAGTTCACCGCACGCGAGCGGCGCAGCTGGCCGCTGGAACGCGCCAGGATGGTGAAGTTCCTGCAGGCTCTGCCGCGCCCGACGGCCATCTTCGCGCCGATGGACGGACGGGCGCGGCTCGTTCTTGACGCCTGTCAGGCCGCCGGCTTGCGGGTGCCGGAGGAAATCGCCGTGCTGGGGGTCGATAACGACACCCTTCTCTGCGAATCGACCGTACCCGCGCTTTCAAGCATCCACACTGGCGGTTTTCGTCGCGGGCAGATCGCGGCGGAGATGCTTGACGACCTCATCAACGGACGCGCGCCGCGCGAACGGGCCGTCTCGCTACCCCCGATTTCAGTGATTACCCGGGGCTCGACCGGCTACGACGCCATGAGCGACCCGATCTTCGGGCATGCGATTTCCTACATCCGGGAAAAGGCCGTCCAGGGCGGCGTACCGGTGCCGGAAGTGGCGCGGGCGGCGGGGTGCTCGCGCAGCTACCTCGACAAGGGGTTCCGCGCCAAGCTGGGGATGTCCGTGCGCGAGGCGGTGTTGAAAATGCGCCTTGAATTCGTGAGGGAACTGCTCGCCACGACCAGTCGCTCCATGACGGAGATCGCGATGGACTGCGGCTTCGCGCGCGACAGCCACCTGGCCTTCCTCTTCAAAAAGGCAACCGGCAAGACCATGCTCCAGTGGCGCCGCGAGAACCGCGAAGCGCCGGACGAGTAACGCCGTAGCGCCGCCATTTGGCGTTACCCGGGATTCCAGACCGTCTATACCTTCTCAACGAGAGGATCGTCAATGCCGCGCTTTAAGGGGTCGTAGTTGACGCCGACGAGAAAGACGGGCGGCTTGGCGTCGAGCCACGGGCCGGCGTAGTCCTTCGTGCGCGCCTGATTGAGCGCCTCTTGTGCCGACTTTCCGTATTTGAACTCGAAAACGTAGACGCCTGACTTGTCCTTCAGGATCGCGTCGGCGCGGCCGCGGGCGCTCTGTCGCTCCCCGGAGATGTCGGCGCCGATGAGCTTCATGAACAAAAGGAAGTAGCGCTTCGCTTCGCGCTCGTCCTCAATCTTCCACTCGTGCGGAACGGACGCGAACGCGGCGCGGAGGTTTCGCGTGAGCAGAGACTCCACCCCCTTTTCAATCAAGTCGTCCTGGGCGTCGGCAAGGTTTTCGTTCCAGTCTGGCATGCCGTAGCGAAGCAGTGTGGACACATAGCCCTCGGCAAGCGATGTCGATAGTTCCTCGTTCGGAATGCCAAGTTCAAGGCGGCCTGACGGGCGGACGCGCTTGATCGTGAGGTAGCCGCCCTGGAAAAGCAGCGCCTCAAGCGGCATCGTCTCGGCGTCGCAGACGTCAAGTTGCGTTTGGGTGGCGACAATGCCGTTCATGTCGGCGGGGATTTCGTCCGCCGCCTTGATGCGGTTTACGATCATTGTCGACTGTCCCGTCGACTCCCAGTAGTTCTTGAGTTCGCCGGACGCCAGTGCGCTGCCGAGCGAGACCGGGTTGCAGACCCTGGCCTCAGACTTCGGGGAGAAGCGGTAGCCATCGTACCAATCCAACAGCTTCGCCTTTGCAGTTGGGAAGTCCCAGCCGTTCATTGCGCCGAACTGCTCTACGTTCGCGCGTAGCGTCCCGACGAGTTCCTCCGGCGTGTAGCCGAGAAGCGTCGCAAAGCGCGGATCCATCGAAACGTCGGTTAAGTGGTTGAGGCCGGAGAAGACCGAGAGCTTCGTCAACTTCGTCACACCGGTCATCATCAGGAAGCGGATGGACTTTGAGTTGTCTTTCAGCTTCTCGTAGAAGTCGTGGAGCGTCTTCCTAACAAGCTTGAGCGTCGGAAGGTCGTCGAGGAAGCCGGCGACCGGCTCGTCGTATTCGTCTATGAGGACGACGACCTTCTTTGTAGGCGACTTAGCCGCGGCGGCCTTCAGGAATTCGCCGAAATTGACCGTCGCATCAACTTTGTCCTTGTATGGGACGCAGGCCTCGTCGCACAAGTCGCGCACAAGATTCTCCAGCGCGGCGCGGAAGTTCTCGTATGTCGCGCCATTGGCCCGCAGCATGGAGATGCTGTAGACGGGGTGGCGGTTCTTCGCAGTCCACCCCTCCCACGGTAGGTCGTAGATCGTCAGCCCCTTGAAGAGGTTCCTCCGGCCTTCGAACATTGCCTGGAGCGTGGAGAGCATGAGCGACTTGCCGAAACGTCTCGGCCGCGAAATGAAATACTGGGCGTTCGTCTTGCGCCGGGCCAGTTCGTAGAGGATGCCGGTCTTGTCCACGTATTTGTTCTCCTTGTCCCCAATCAGGGTCGGGAAATCGTGGACGCCGGTGGTAAGTTCCTGTATTATCCGTTTTGCCATGTCGCGCTCCATGTTGTTTGCGACTTCAATTCTAGCAAAACACAAAGCGGAACGCAAAAGCAATGTGCTGCCGCGTTGCCAAGTCCATTTTGGGCGTGCCGCCTAGGGCTGAAGGCGGAGGAGGACGCCGCCGCCGCGTTGGAGCGCGAGGTCGAACTCCTTGCCGACCGGCTTCCAGGTGCGTGTTGCTGGGTCGAGACGCTCGGCTGGACGTGGCGCCTTGATGTGGATTGTGCGCTCGGAGCGGTAGTCGCAGTTCACGGCCATGAGGTGCGTCGGCTTGCCGGGGGCGTCGAAGCGTGAGACGAGCGTTGTGTCCTTGTAGTCGGCGAGGAGCTTGAATTCCGAATAGGGCGTTTCCGGCGTGATTTCCAGCAGCGCCTGCGGGCCGTAGGGCGTTCCGCCCTGCGGATGGACGCCCTGGAAGTAGGCGCCGACGAAGTTCAGTCCCTGGAGCGCAGTCGCGTAGGCCAGGAAGTCGCGGTGGACGTCCTTGAGGCCCTCGTATTTCTCGCCGACGGTGCCGTCGAGCTCGGCGATGCAGCCCACGTGGTTCTTGCGGCAGTAGGCGTACCAGTAGAGGCCGTGCGCGCCGTAGGCCGCCGTGCTCATGGCCAGGTAGCGCATCTCGTCCACGTTCGGGACGCGCACCGTCGGCGGGGAGGCGGCAGTGCCGGGCGTCCAGCTGCAGGCCTGGATGCCATTCCAGAGCGGGATTCTCAACGCGGCGGCGTGGAGACGGGCGATGCCGAGGTTCATGAAGTAGTTGTGCGAATCGCCATTGGCCTTGAACTGGTAGTGGTCGTAGGTGAGCAGTCGCGGGCGGTATGTCTCGCAGAAGAGGCGGACGTATTCCCAGTAGGACGACAGCCTGTCGCCGAGGAAGCCCATGCGCTTTGGTTCGTCTCCTTCGCCGCCGATTCCAAGTTGGGAGTTTTTCGCGTATGTTGGCAGAAGGTTGATCCAGAGCGCGTGCGCCGGGTCGCGGGCGCGCACGAAGTCGGCCACGCGGGAGATGTCCGGGAACTTGTTGGCGCCGGGTTCGTCCCAGTGCTGGTAGACGTAGAGGGCGGGGTGGCTCTTCACTTCGTCCACGCGCGCGGCGAGTTTGGCCATTGCCGCCTCGTTGGTTGGGTCGAACTTGGCCCAGACGGTGTCGGGGTCGAGCGCGTAGATGACGCGGAATCCGTAGCGCGCCGCCAGGTCCAGCTCTTCGGGGCGCGTCGCCCAGACGGTGTTGAAGCCGCCCTCCTTGAGCTGTTTCGCCCAGAAGTCATTGAGCGGGACGTAGTCGCGCCCGTTTCGGCAGCATCCGGGGCCGTACCAGTAGGTGACGACCGGCTCGCCGGGATTCCACGAAGCTTCGGTCGCGAAGGTCAGGGCGGCAAGCGCCGCGGCCGAGCAACACTTTCCAGTAAAAGACATGTCCGTCACCTCACTCGACGACATTCTGCAAATCTCACCTCACCATCATCAGGAAGCCGGGGTAGCGGAGATAGCCCTCGGTGCTGATTGTGACCCGCCGTCTTCTGCCGGTCTCGGTTACGGCGCGGATGCTGTTGACCTGCGCGGCGGTGAGGCTGGACGCGGAGGTTCCAAATCGGACGGCGAACTCGCGGAAGCCTTCGATTTCAAGCGAACCCGTCCAAGTCTTGGCGCTTGAATCGGCGAAAGACATCGTCGCCGTTTCGCCAAGATCAAGCGTGGCGCCGCCGGTAACCGTGAGGGCGTCCAGTTCCAGCGCGCCGGCCGTCTTGCCGAGCGTTGAGCCGTTCTTCAGCACGAAGTCGCGCTTGCCTGAAACACTCGTGCGAACCTGGGTGTCCGAACCAAGCGGAAAGGGCGCGCCATTGTCGCCGAAGAGGATGCAACCGCCGTTGACGGTCGTCGTGCCGCGCAACGCCCACTGTCCGTTGATTCGAAGCGTTCCCGCGCCATCCTTCTGTATCGTGTAGGAACGGTAATTGACATGGCTGCCCGATTCGAAAGCCGGCATCTCACCGCCCACGACGAAATCCGCCGCCCCGTCGCCCGTAAGGTCGGCCACGTAGAATTT
>JAEEGH010024017.1_pt1 | contig 12345 bp, 17 predicted proteins | sample 9134181 | NCBI WGS metagenome assembly JAEEGH01 (sample SAMN16246544, study PRJNA631951) | gut metagenome | biome: gut microbiome; feature: rumen; material: DP-attached | host: Bos | place: Iran: Karaj | collected 2018-10
TCCGATGCTGGATTTTAATAAAATTCAGGCTGATGTAGTGGAATTATGCGGAAAATATAACCCTAAAGGCGTCTGTTTTGACCCTTGGAACGCTGTTCAGTTTGCCAATAATCTTGAAGCTGAAGGAATTGTAACCATAGAAACTAGAATGACAGTCGGTAATATGTCCGAGCCGATGAAGGAATTAGAGGCAAAAATAGCAACAAATGAGTTTGTTTTTGATTCTAACCCCTGTATGATGTGGAATTTTTCCAACGTTATCGCTCACATCGATAAAAAGGATAATCTTTTTCCTAACAAACCAAGGTATTCGGCTAAGATAGACGGTGTGGTCGCACTTCTTATGTGCTTCAACTACGCCATTCGCAATAAGGTTCTGGAATCAGAAGGAGGTGTATTCTTCTTATGAGCAGTTACATTGAGACACAGAAGGCAAAACAGATTGTGAAAAAGATGAGGGAGCATGTTGAATACATCCCAAGCGTCGGATGCAGATGCAAGTTGTGCGGAACCTGGTGCAGGGTGAAATGCGTGAAAAGAAGCAGGGCTGACGGTCGTTTAGTCAGATATATGGCTTGTCCTGAATGTGGATTTGAATTTTCTGTCTGAAATTAAATGCGAAAGTTCGCATTTAACTGCTTGCAACTCCTTTTAATAACGCCTTTTTTGATTCTATAATTAGAGTTGAAAGAGGCTATTATTATGTTCAAAAAGCTATTTAGCGCTCTAAATACTGATATATTCAGCTTTTTTAAGAAGTCTACCGTCGTTGATGGTGGTCGTTCTAATGAGGCTGACATGATGGAGCTGATGCGCCAGGCTGAAGCCAGAAACATTAACAGTGAAAAGGCTTTGTCTTGTGCGCCTGTTTATTGCTGCGTGAACATTATCAGTAAGGCAATAGCTTCTATCCCTCTCATTCTTTATCGTCGTGGTAAAGACGGCAGTAGAGTCCCTGCAGTAGATCACAGCCTTTATTCTATCTTGAAAAATGAGCCTAACGCCGATCAGGGTTCAATGGATTTTATCCAGTGGGTTCTGACTTCCATGCTTCTGACTGGTAAGGCTTGCGCTTATATTTCAAGGATCGGTCCGAAAATAATAGAGCTTGTTCCTATAAGTCCTGAATACGTTAATGAAGTCTGGGAAGGTAAGGACCATTACTTTGAAGCAAAGGTCAACGATAAGGATTTGAAGCTTCTACCTAAAGATGTTTTCTGTGTTAAAGCGATGACTCTTGACGGCAAGAATGCTGTTAATCCCATTCGATATTATGCTGCTCTAATAGGTTTGAACCTTAAATCTGTTGAATACAACAACGATTTTCTGGAAAACGGTGGAAGACCTTCAGGGCTTTTGACTACCCCTTCTGTATTAAAAAAAGAGACCGCCGAGTCTATAAGCGCCGAATGGCAGAAGAAATACAGCGGAGGTAACAAGGGAACTGTAGCCGTTCTTCATGGGGGCTTTGATTACAAGCCTATTTCTATGAGCGCTGCTGATGCACAGCTCATAGAAATTATGAAGTTTTCCAAGAGTGATATTGCTGCTCTTTTTGGAGTTCCTGCCTACATGCTGAATGAAGGTAATTCTTCTAACTGGGGAACTGGAATTTCTGAACAGAGAGAAAACTTTGTCACCCTTACGTTAATGCCCTGGATGATTAAAATCCAGCAGGAAATTCGCCGGACTTTGCTGAATGATAAGGAAAAAGACCTTTATTATGCAGAATTTAACACTTCTGCATTTTTGAGGGTTGACACACAGTCCAGATATTCGGCTTATTCAACCTCCCTCGGAGGCAACAATAACCCAGGTTTTGTTTCAATAAATGAAGTCAGAGAAAAGGAAAATCTTCCACTTCTCGATGATCCTAGAGCTAACGAGGTCTTTATCCCGAATTATAACGCTGAAAATGAGGTTCAGAACAATGAAAAACAATAATACGATATATCTTTACGGAGTAATCGGAGATTACTTCGATGAATGCGATGACAAGACCATAGTTCGTGAACTTAATGAGATGGAAGGCGACATTACTGTCAGAATCAATTCTGTCGGTGGTGATATTTTCGCAGGTCAGACTATTAAGAACGCTCTAAGGTCCTACAATGGTAAAAAGACTGTCATTGTTGAAGGTCTTGCTGCTTCCAGCGCATCTTGGATTGCTGTCGGTGCAGCCGATGAACTCAGAATGTTGAACGGTTCACAGCTTATGATTCACCCAGCTATGGGAATGGTGTTCGGCAATTCAGAAGAAATGCGTCATGAAGCTGCAATTCTGGAAAAACTGACACATCAGATAGCTGATGAGTATGTCAGAGCAACAAACAAGACTTTTGACGAAGTTATGGAAAAAATCAACGCTGAAACTTGGTTTACACCTCAAGAAGCCAAGGATTTCGGCTTTAATGTGCTCATAGATGACGAAAAAGCCTCTTACGAGAACATTTCAAGGGTTGATTTAGGCCGTTTTTCCTATAAAAATATGCCAAAAAGCATTATCAATGCTGTTTTAGAAAGACCAAAACCTACTATCCGAGAGATTGAAAATTCCCTCAGAAAGTCAGGATTGAGCCAAAAAGAAGCTAAGATAGTGGCTTCCAGAGGCTATAACGGATTGTCTAACCAGAATCAACGGGATGTTGAGAAGGAAAACAACGAGATGTTGTTAGAACAGGCGATTAACATTCTCAAGAACTATCAGATTTTTTAAGAAGGAGAAAGAAAATGCCAGTAAAAGACATTAGTGAACTTCAAAATCTTCTCGACACTCGTGCTAATGCTTTCGAAGAATTCAAGAAAGCCAATGATGCAAGACTTGACGCTATTGAAAAGAGCCTAGCACATGCTGAACTTGACGAAAAGGTAAACAAGATCAGCGACAGCATGGTTAACATCGAAAAAACCATTGCTGAACTTCAGAGACCTTCTTTCGGCGCTGGTGCTGTAAAGGAAAACTACGGCCAGTTCTTCAAAGACGTTATCGAAGGACGTTACAACTCTGTTGTTGTAGGTGTCAGTGGTAACGGTGGTTACGCTGTTCCTGACGGATTGGACAAAATAGTTACTGACTACATCATGAGCGACTGCGTTATGATGCAGTTATGCCGCGTTGCTCCATTCATAGCAGGTTACAAGAAAAATGTAACTTTAACACCAGGCACTGCTGAATTTGGTGTTGAAACTACGGTAGCATCCAAGCAGACTTCTCCAACACTCGGTCAAGTTGCTGCAGTAGTCGGTAAATTGCTTTCTAAGCAGGAAATTTCTCAGGAAGCAAAATTAGAAATGACTATGGATCCAGAAAACTGGGTAAGAGATTGTATCGGTATGCTTTTCAGCGAAACTCTTGAAGCTCAGTCACTTAGCGGAAGTGGTTCAGATGGTCAGACTAAAGGTGTTCTTGGTTATATCAACGATTCAGTTGGTAATGCTGATTTTACTAAGATTGAATTCTTAAAGACTGGTCAGGCTGGAGCATTAGCTTCTACTGGTCCTTTAGACAAGCTCAAAGAAATGATTTCTAAGCTTAAAACCACTTATCGCAGAAATGCTAAATGGTTGATGAGCCGTTCAGCTGAGCTCTTGATTCAGCAGGTTAAGGATTCTACCGGTAATTACATATGGCAGCCAAGCATTATAGCTGGTGAACACGACAGACTTTTCGGTCACGATGTTTACATTTCTGACTCTATGCCAGCTGTAGCAAGTGGTTCTAATTCAATAATCTTCGGCGATTTCAAGAGAGCTGTAAGAATAGGTATGGAAGCTAATACTTACATTGTAAGAGACCCCATCACTGTATTCCCATTATCCAACCTCTTGTTTGCCAAGATTTTCGACTTGACTCTTATGGATTCAAGAGCTCTTAAGATCCTCCAGTTCGCTTCTTAAGTTTCTTTTGTTAGTGGAGGCTTGAAAAAGCCTCCACACCATCATTAGGAGGAATAAAATGAAAAGATTATTGATAATTATTTTCTTAGTGCTTGCTTCAATATCTATCGCCAGCGCTCAGAATATGTTAGACCTAGACTGCGAAATGTTACTTGAAAAGGTTACCACCACTGCAAGCAAGACTTATGACTGCAGCAACTACAAGACTAATCTTGTCGCTGTTTATATCGCTTCTGCAGCTGTTGATGTTACCAACCCGATAAGCATTAAGTTTGAAGGTTCTGTAGATAACGCAACCTACACACCTATCACTTACATGAATATCACTAATAATTCTGTAGATGCTTCTGGGACTGTAAAAGTCTATAACGGCACAGTAACAGACCATACCGATAAATTCCAGATTAACGGTGCTAAATATTTCAGAGTAATTGCTGAATATACAGGCACAGCTACCGCTAACATCACTGTAACAACAGTTAAAGGCGGCAAAATAATAAGCTATTAACTATGAAAATCAAGCTAATTAAAGATTTCCCCTACTCTCTAAAGGGTTACGATTACAACTACGGTAAAGCTGGAGATGAAGTTGAACTTACTCCGGACCTCGTAAGAATGGCTAAAGAAGTCGGAGCTTACGTTGAACCTAAAGAAGAAGTTCCAGAACCTGAAGAAGCTCCAGAACCTGAAGAAGTTCCAGAACCTGAAGAAGCTCCAGAACCTGAAGAAGTTCCGGAACCTGAAGTTAAAAAACCAGTATCAAAGAAAAAAGGTAAGAAATAATGCTTCCTTACATAATCAGAACTGATGTCACAACTGAACCGCTCACACTGGCAGAAGCCAAAGCCCATCTAAGGATTTTGAGCTCTACCGATGACAGTTACATTTCTTCTCTTATCTCTGCCGCTCGTGAATACGCCGAAAGTGTTCACGACAAGACTTATGGAACGAAAACTGTTGAAGCAGTGGCGGATTATGTCGGCGATTACGAATTGCCAGTAAGAGTTTTGTCAACTCTTACAAGTGTTATCGTCACAGATTCCGACGGTCTAACTCACGACATCACTTCTGACTTTTATCTTGATCCGTTCAAGAGTGAGTTGATTTATGTAGGAAACGGAGTTTCTGACCTTGCACAGGTAAATCCGGTCCATATCACTTACGTTGCTTCTGGTTCACCAACCAAGGCTACTAAACAGGCTATGCTTCTGCTTATTGGTCACTGGTATGAACATAGAGAAGAAGCAACAGTAGGTGGAATGGCACAGCTTCCGATGTCAGCGAAGCAGCTGCTTGACCTTGAACGTCATGGAGCAATGTAATGAACATCGGAAAGCTCAGAGACATTATCCATTTCGGTTTGCTGCAGGAAACTTCTGACGGTATGGGTGGAATCACCACCGAATTCGTTGAAGTTGCTTCTGCTTATGGAAGAATTATTCCATCAGCCAGTGAAACAAGTCTTGATGGAGATGTGAGAAATGTCTACAGTTACAGCTTTGAATCAAGATTTGTAAGTGGAATCAAACCGAATATGGTCATTAAGTTAAACGATGAGTCCTTTATCTGGAAGATTAAGGATGTGATAGATCCGAGTGGCAAGGGTGAAAGGCTTACTTTTACAGCTGTAAGAGACGTTGAAAATGCAGTCTTGCCGCTTGAAACGGATGATGGAGAGGAGGAAGACGGTGATTAGTGCAGTTCAAGAGGCTGTTTACACTGCCTTGACCTCTATTGAAAATGTCAGAGTCTATGACTCGGTGCCTGAAACAGCACAAAGACCTTACATAAGAATCGGAGATGATTCTTTTGAGTCTGAAGAGACAAAAGACGGAACTATTCTTTTTATAGATTGTGAAATCAATATTTACAGCGATTTTAAAGGATATTCTGAAATAAAAGGTCTTACAGATACAGTTTTGGGTAAGTTGAACGGTATAGATGCCGTCATCGATAAGACGACAGTCCAGTTTTGGAACATTACGCGCATCGATTTCAGCCGCGATGATGACAATACTAGACGTGCAAACATAGAAGCACGGTTCGCCGTGTCACATAATTAAGTAAAGGATTAGCTAAAATGGCAACAACAACTGAAAAACGTGAAGTTTTAAAAGGCAAGGAAATGCTGGTCTACGTTGACGGCGAACTTGTAGCCGCTCAAACCGACTGCAGCGAAAACGATACTGCCGATACTCTTGAAACTACATCAAAGGACACCAATGGCCACAAAACCTTTGATGCAGGTTTGATCGAAGGCGAAATCACTATGGACGCTCTTGTAATGAAAGGGCAGTTAGGATACGGATTAGCAGTTTTAACTGAAAAATTCAGAACCAATTCTCAGGTTTTGGTTAAGATTGTTGAACCAGGTGTTTATGTAAAGAGTGGTTACGCTGTTATTACCTCTCTTAGCAAGACTGGTAACATGTCTGAAGCTTCTAAAGTATCTATGACTGTTAAATGGTCCAGTGCTCCAGTCACTTCATGGGCTCCGTATATCAAATCAGCTACTTTCTCTTCAACTACAGTAACAGTTAAGCTCACTCAGAAAGTCGCCATCAATGGTTCTGCCGTTCTCAAGGATTGCATTACTGTTGAAGACGGAACTGTCAGTGCCGCTACCATCGGCACAAGTCCTAACGATGATACTATTACCGTTACCACCTCTCAGGCTACTACAGCTGGTAAAAAAGTGTTTATCGATGGTTCAACTCTTAAGAGCGGTGAAGCTGTTCAAGTCGGTCAGTTATATCACGACATAGCAGCTGCATAAGCTATCAACCCTCGTGTGGCTCTGTCGCTTCGGCGGCAGGGCTTCACGAGTTCAACTTTTAACACACGAGGTAAAAAATGAAACATTTAGAATTCGGTTTTGGTGGTCTTCTTAAACTTTCCGAAATTACAGGAAAGCAACCGTATGAAATATTTGAGTCTTACGGAAAAAATCCAACTCTTGCTATGATTCGCGACCTTTACATAGCTGGCAGATATAACGAAAATCACGAATTAACAGCTGAAGAAGCTGTTAAAGAAATAGATGAAGCCATTAAGGAAATAGGTTTCATCGATGTAATGAAGAGTATTCGCGAAGCCATGAAAAACAGCATTCTGTTTAAGAAGAAAGGCGAAGAAGATAAAGGCGAAAACGAGGAAAAAAAACAGAAGAAATAGGTATCCGCGAACTGATTGATGAACTACTGCCCATCGCCATGGTAGAAATGAAGCTTTCCTATAGTGACTTCATGAGATTGACACCTCGTCGATGGGCTTTATTGTTAGAGGCTTATAAGCTGAAAAAGAAAGAATTCTGGGAAAATTTAAGAGTATTGTTTGCTGAGCAAACGACCTGGCTTGTGAATATAAGTGGAAAATCAGTTAAAGAAGCGGTTACACCTGATATGATTCTGAACCCTGGCGGCCAGAAAAAACAGGAAATTGAAGAAAAGCCCATCGACTGGGACGAATTGGAAAGTTACATCGCAAAATGAAATTAAATATAACAACTTTCGGATATAAGCAGTTTCAGAGGCAATTCAGAAAAATGCAGCTGGAAAGTAGAAAATATTTTTCTAAATTCCTTGAAAAAGTTGCTGATACAGCTGTTGAAAAAGCAAAAGAACTGGCACCAGTTAAAACCGGTCTTTATAGAAAATCCATTAAAAAACAGATGCTCTCTTACATCAGGGCAAGAGTAATGTCTGAAAGAGTCACTTATAAAAAAGGTGCTCAGCAGTTAGAGAGCAAAGGGCATGGTCATCTTGCCGGAATTCTGGAATACGGTTCTGTAAAGATGGAAGCAAGACCGCATCTTCAGAAAGCTATCGAATACGCTTTGAAAGTTCATGAAAAAGAACTCAATCAGCTCATGCATGGTTTGTTTGCTACTTATTTAAGAGATTTCGGAGATTAACAATGGCTAAAAAACAAAAGGGCTTCGGCTTTAACATAGGTTTGGGATTAGATGATTTCAAGAAAGATTGCAAATCTCTTCAGAATTCTTTTAATTCGATATTCGGCAAGGACATTATGGACTTGTCCAAAGGCGCTGTCGGTGCTTTAGGTGCTATCGGTGCAGCATTTTCAAGTATAGCCGTAGCAGCATACCAGTTTGGTTCGAAGATGGACGGTCTGAAGACTGCTTTTGAAGCTACTTGGGGAAGTGCACAGAAAGCCAACGAACAATACCAGGCATTAAAGAAAATTTCTGAAAATTCCAATTTCGGTTTGGATCAGCTTCAGAAATTGGATTCCACTATGAAAGCAATCGGTTTGGACGCTAAGAGCTCCGCTGAGATGGTAAGACGTCTGGGAGACATCGGCACAGCCAAACCTGCAGTAAGTATTGAAAATCTTGCCGATGCACTTTTAAAAATAAAGACAACTGGTAAAGTATCCGCCAAAGCTTTAACCGAATTTGCGAAAGCTGGAATAGAAGTTTCTGATGTTATCGGTATGGATGCTACGACTGCGCTCAATACTCTGATGGAGCGCATGAATAAGTTTGACGGTTATTTGGAAAACGAAGCAACCGATATTTGGTCACAAATCCCTAGAATAATAGAAACTGTTCAGGATGCACTAGCAGAATTAGGTAATTACATCAACGATAATTTCAAGCAATATTTTGTAGCTCTAGGTAACACTGTCTCAGATCTGCGTGACGAATTCGTTAAATTTTTGAACGATGAAGGCGGAATGGCCGAATTACAGGAATCCATCATCGATATAGTTGAAGCTATTACTATAATGGCACTTCCAGCATTAGCACAAATGGCTGTTGCTATGGCTCCGATTACCTTAAAAGCGATAGCATTTATTGCAGCATTAGAAGGAATAAGGGATTTAATGAAGGCTTTGAGGGGTGAAGGTTCTGTTATAGTTTCAACCTTTAAAGCAGTATTTTCTCAATTAGCTTCCTGGGTTATGGATTTAGCCGAAATGCTTGCGGACCTTTGGATGCAGACTTTCCAATTAGCAGCAAAAACAGCTAATTTTACAGGTGATAACACTATGGCAGATTTGGCTGCTATGGGTATTGCCGCTTCCAATGCCGCAAAAGTTCAGATTCACAAATGGAAAAAACCGGTAGACGAACAAACCGATGAGTTCTGGAAAGAAGTTGAGAAAAACGCAACCAAAGCCTCAGACACTTCTATAATAGGCTACGTTTCAAGTCTTTTAGGCAAGACTGTTGGAACCTACGAAGGCAATCTCAATGCAGGAACTTTAGGACCAAAGGCAAGAAAGAAACAACAGGTAAGCAGAGTTACAGCCAATAATCCGGAATCTTCAGATTCTGGTTCTTCTACTCAAAAAGATGATACCAAAGTTTACAACACTACTCTATGGGACGATTTAAAGCGACAATACAAGAGTTTTAAGAATGTCATAGTCGAAACATATGATACCGGAAAGCAGAAAGTTGAAGAATATTTAGAAGAGCAAGAAAAAGAAAGACAGAAAGCTCTTGAGCTTAAACAGGAAATGCAGGATTTCAAGGTTTCGATAGCTGAAAATCTTGCAAACGGTTTCACTGAAGCTCTTTTTGCTGGTGAAAACTTCTTTAAGTCTATGGGTAATATGCTTGAAAACCTTGGCAAACAGCTTGTAGCACAGATAACCCAAATGCTTGTTCTGACAACCCTATTCAGAGCTTTCGGTATCGGCTACGACATTAAAGGCTTGAGCGCAATTCCAAGAGCAATCGACGACGGGATTGTTCAGAATGGTAAAGTTATCACAACAGATCCAAGAGATTACATAATTGCTACTAAAAATCCTGAAAGTCTTGGTGGTAGTGGTAATGACGGACAGCCTAATGTAGTTATCAACGTTCAGAATAATTCGACTTCTCAGGTTTCTGCAGATTCTTTCTTCGATGGAACCAAGGAAATAATCAATATCGTAATCGATGGAATCAACAGAAATGTTAATGGACTTAGAACAGCAGTAAGAGGAGCATAAAATGACAGCTTTCCCTAATACTATTCCGGCGCCTTCGATGGAATCAGACGCCGAATTGATTGATAACAGCATAAAATCTGATGAAGTAAACGGAATGCAGCAGTCACGCCCACAATACACGAGACAACTGAGAAAGTGGGTTGTGGTTTGGAACGTGATGAAAGCAACAGATGTTAACACCTTATTGAGTTTCTATGCTCAGCAGGGTGGCGGTTCTCTACCTTTTACGTGGACTGACCCCGACAGCGCGACTACTAAAAACGTCCGTTTCGATACCAATCTCAGTTATAGACAAATCTCTTATTCTCGCACTCTGGGGAAACTTTACAGAGTCAGTTTCGGATTGAGGGAGGTTTAATTTATGCTGCAACAGAATTCAGATAACACCTCTCTTGCTACAAGTGTAGTCTATCATGCACTTCTAGAAATCGGCGATTCTTTATATTACGTTAACGATAACCAGGATTTGGTTTGGAATGGTCACACCTACGAGGCTTTTCCCTTTACTTTGGGAACTATCTCTTCTGGTGGTGAAGGCGAAAGACCTCAGACATCAATTAAGCTGAGCAATGTCGATGGAAGTGCTTTATTGCTTATCGAAGCATTAGCTGAGCAGTCTAATGTTCCTGTTGTCATAAAGATGGTAAGACATGGCCAGAATTCAGCTGATATTACTCTGGATTTTACCCTTGGCGGACTTACTTATACAGAAAAAGATATAGATCTGGTTTTAGGTCCTGAAGCAAAATATTCAAAGACTTGTCCATCGTGCAATTACAATACGCCCTGTCAGTGGGAATTCAAGGATTTTAGATGCAGATATACCGGCAATCTGACATCTTGTAATCACACTGAAGCTGATTGTATGGCCAGAAATAACATTACGAGATACGGAGGATTCAGAAATGTTAAGTAGATTTATCGGAATTCCTTTTAAGGTTGGTGGCGAAGACTTTGAGGGCTGTGACTGCTGGGGACTTGTTAAATTGTATTTCAAACAGGTTCTCGACATCGATATTCCTGATTATAGAGTTGATGAATCCTTAATTAAGGAAGAAATTTCAGGCAAGCTTATAGAAAAGCTTAAGGATAATTCCCCCTGGGAGATGATTGATAAGCCTGAGCCGAATTGTGTTGTTCTGCTTTCTCTAGGTCGTGACTACATCAATCACGCAGGTGTTTATGTAGGACGAGGGCAGATGCTTCACGCCTACTCAACTTCTAATTCCTGTATCGTAAACATCGACTCTCCCACTTGGCAATATATGGTGAAAGGCTACGTTAGACTAAAATGATTATCTATGTATTAACTGATTCCTTAAAACTTGAAACTGCAAAACGTTATGAATTCCCTAATGATAAGACTTTGAATGAAGCTTTGGAAGAATTAGGCTATAAGTCTAATGAAGTCGATGCTTATTTTTCTGAAGGCGAAATCACCGATTTTGATAAAAGTTACTTTTCATGTCTTATCACTGCAAAGATACAGGGTAAGCACGCAAAGAACATTCTGAAAGTTGTCGTCGGTGCTGCTCTTCTTATTGCATCCGGTGGAACGATGGGGGCAGCAATAGCAGGTTTCTTGCATACTTCGACTACGGTAGTTCAAGCTTTGGGAGCTGGTTTATTATTAAGTGGTGGCGGTTCCCTCATGATGGGCAAAATGAAGATGCCACAAATCAGTTCATTCGGATCCGAGTCGGTTGAACAATCCTACGAGTGGAATGTAGGTAATTTATCAACCAGCAAAGGACCTAAGGGTGTCACTTTTGGCAGTAACGTAATACCTGAAGGTGAATTGCTTGCGTATAGAACATTTGGCGAAACCGATGACGAGCCTATCACTTCGACTAGAACAGACACCTGGGTCGACACTACTTTTATCGCTGGCAATTCAACAAAAGCTGGAACTACGACGAAAAAGCAGAATGTTACTAATAGATATGGCAGAACTTATACTGATTATGTAACAGTTCAGAAATACAGACATTCTAAAACAGTCACAAGTATTATAGGTTCTAAAATAACTGATTCAAGTCAGATTCTAGAATTGCTTATCGGAGCTGGTGAAGGTCCTGTAACGATAGACACTTCTTCGATTAAGATTAATGGCACACCTATTTCTGATATTGCTGAAGCCGAATATGCTATACGAAACGGAACCAATAATCAGACTGCTTTTGATTCTGTAATCGATAATCAGACTTTCAATCAGTCTATTAATGCAACGCCTTATCAGATTCTATACAACGACGTAGAAGCAAACTGTCCAAACGCTGTTACTTATACAACCCCTTCCGAATGCCAGTCTGTAGAAATAGCCTTGAGCGCAAATGCCTGGTATTTAATGGATATGAACAGCGGAGCCCATAACAAGGCTTACTTGAAATATCAGATAAGATATCGTAAACAGGGAACATCAACTTGGACTCTTAAAGAAGTTGTTACTACTTACCCGATTCTTGCAAACAGGGCTTATTA
>JAEEGH010024018.1_pt1 | contig 12344 bp, 8 predicted proteins | sample 9134181 | NCBI WGS metagenome assembly JAEEGH01 (sample SAMN16246544, study PRJNA631951) | gut metagenome | biome: gut microbiome; feature: rumen; material: DP-attached | host: Bos | place: Iran: Karaj | collected 2018-10
GGCACAAACTGCACCATGATGGCCGTAATCATAAAAGAGAGCAACAACACCGCCATCACGCAGCCCCATCGCTCCTTTCTGGAGCGCAGCATCCATCCTTTCTTATTCATTCTCTTATTACTCGGCATATTTGCTCAACATAATGTCCCAAAATGCAAAGTTAATGGAAAAAGCGATACATCCGAACATATTCACTAAAATAATTCCGCACGGACAAAACGGTGACGGCCGCCTTCTGTATGAAGGAAATAGAAGGGTTCGTCCGGAAGTGGGAAATACCCGGCGTTCAGCCCGTCGCGGTGCAGGAAAATCCACCAGGGGACAAAGGCAACACGGTCGGTTGCCAGCAATTCCGGCAGCTGCAATGCGGCGATATCTTCATACACAAACAGGTTGGAACAGCATTCCCGACCATGCCTGGCGGTGACGTAAAGCATCGACTCGATACCGGTACCCCAAGAATAGTCCACGCCAAACGATTCAGCATCCTCCTTGGATACAAACAGCTTGTGCACCCCCTTCTGCCGGGCATCCACAAGCAGATCATCCATCTTTTGCAGCCGCTCCGATGCCTCTTCCGCACCGTTGCCCATCCGGATGAAAGTGAGTGCCAGCAACAACATCAGAAGCAAACAGGCAATACGATGCCCGAAAGGCTTCCATTCCGGCATCACCTCCCGCACAAAGGGCAGCGCGGTGAACAATGCCATCGGAAGGAAGGAACGTTCCATCGCAATCGGGCCGTCCCCGGCAAAATATATCCAAAACGTGATAAAAAGAAAAAACAGGTTAAAACCGATGTAAAACACGGATTTCCACACCATCTTGCGCCGGATGTACCACACCGAGGTCCAGACGAAGAGCAGCAACGGCATGTAATAGAGGGAGAAAATGTGGTCCTTGAAAAATTTAAGGCTTCCGAAATGCCAGAAATCAGGAAGTTTTGAAAGCAGCTCCGGCAAAGGAAGCAGGAAGCTGGCGTCCCTTCCGCCCTGCGCAGGCAGCAATAATTTCAGAGCCTCAACAAGCACAAAGGCGGCAAGGGCGAAAACCGTCTCCCAACGGAAGCTGAAGCCCTCGTCAACCCAGACATAGAGCCATACAAAAGCCAGAAAGAAAATCGCGACCGGATGGATGAAGGCACAGAAGGCGGCCACTACCAGCAGCGCCGCCGCATGACAAACCGCAGCGACCTTTGAAGAGCTCCGGCGCCTGTAGGCCAGCAATGCATAGAGCAGCGCGGCGGCAAACACCAGCTGGAAGGTTTCGGAAATGCCATGCAGGAAGGTGTGGTTCATGCAAAGGAACGGAATAACCATAGCCAATGCTGTGTAATCGTCCTTGAGCAGATGCTGCACCGCGATGTAGCAGCCGTATCCTATAAGCACGAATGATACCGAATAGGCTGCAATTATGCCGGACAACGGCAGATGCAGCTTGAGGAAAAGCAGAGGCAGCAGTTCGGAGACCACCATGCTGCGCCGCCCGTCGTTGATGGTGAAGTGGCCGGAATTGATCAGGTCGAACACCTGAAAGGCCGAATCCATATAGCAGACACGCGGGAACATCCAGACAAGGGAAAAGACCAGCATTGTCAGGAAAGTCAGGTGTCCGAGATAAACATATCCTGTTCTGATGCGACGAAGTTGCCTGTCGTTCATTTTATCTGGTATTTGATGTGAAAACATGTGCGGGACGCAGCAGATCCTCCACCGTCTTAACCGGAGTGAAGGTTGAGAGCGGAACCGCCACAAACAGGGTTATCCAGTCGGACATGGAGCCGTTCCACAATCCCGGATGCTCCAGCACGCGGAGCGTTTTTCCCGCACTGGACTTTTCTGTGGTGAAATAGCGGCTGTTGTCAACATGCCGCCGCAAATCGAAACGTCCGCCTTTGTAGCCGTTCCAGCTGCAGACCAGATCGACCGGATTGAAATACTGGGAATCGTCCAGGAACTGCCGCTGGGCGGCGTCCTCCAGATCCATTTCGGAGGTCTCGACAATCTGCAGGGAGGGCACCCCATCCTTTTCCACCCAGAAGGGGCCGCCTCCGGGATCCTTCTCCCTTTTCACCATTCCGCACACACGGATGGGACGGTCCAGCTGCCGGCGGCAGTAGTCCGCCCGCTGCGCCAGCCCGAAAGAGCCGTAACCGGCTGGGAAGGCCATCTGCAAATCCTCCCGCATCATCCGCTCGATGGCGGAGAGCCGCGCCTCATCAGCACCGGCATCCAACTGCCGCAGGGCTTCAAAGCAGGCCTGCTGCCTCTCCAGAAGCAGCGCGGCAAGACATTTTTTATATTGTATGGTGTCACCGCGCAGCGCATCGGTGGTCACATTGTCGATATTCTTCACGAACACCACATCGGCATCCAGACGGTTAAGGTTTAGCAGCAGGCTTCCATGCCCTCCCGGACGGAAAACAATCCGACCTTCGGAATCACGGAACAGATTTCCGTCACTGTCAAGCGAAACCGTGTCGGTTTCAGGCATCTGTTGCGAAAAATCCACCTCAAACATATATCCTGTCACCTTCTCATAAACAGTCTTAAGCTGTACGGCCAGCTTACGGAAGGCCTCTTCATGCTCCGGCGAAACAGTGAAATGGAGACGTATCCGTCCGTCGCCGCCGACAGCATAGGAGGCGCCCTCAACCCAATGCTCCTCAAATGCGGTACGGACCTTATCCCCATACAGGTGGAACGGCAGCAGCCCTTTCGGCATCCGTCCGAAGCCCCAGCCCTCCTCCGTGAGAATGAAGCGAAGCAGGTCGGCATAATCTGCAGGGCCGTCCAGCTTATCAAGCGAAGTGCCCTTTGAGCGCAACGCCTCTGCCAGCTGCGGATAGAACGGATAGCGGGGAAGCGTTTCCGCCAGTTCGGAAGCCGCCTCCGGCGTGCAGTCCCCCATCCATTGGAACCATTTTTTGAACATGCGCGTGGCGGCACCGGAGGCCGGCACAAACTTGAGGCACCTTCTGCCCTGCATCAGAGTGTCGTACGAACTCTCCAACCTGTTCCGTTCCTGTTCGGACAGAACCTCTATCCCGTCACCGGGCACGGCCGGACGCAGCACACGCAGCGCATGGCGCGCCTCACACATGCGGTCCAGCTGTCCAAGCACCGTCTCCACGGACAATCCGTGTCCTTGCAATTGTTCACGATCTTTTGCCGAAAATTCCATATATATGTCTCCTTTCTGTTTTATTTGTCAATGCGCCTCAAGCCAATTGTTCCCGGAACGGATGTCCACCTCCAGCGGCACACCCACCGGCAACGCCTCAATCATGGCGGTCCGTACGATTTCCCGCACCTCCTCCAGCTCCGGAAGAGGCACATCAAGCACAAGCTCGTCATGGACCTGCAGCACTATTGCTGACTGCAGCCCTCTTTTTTCCAGTTCGTCAAAAATACGCACCATGGCAATCTTTATCATGTCAGCGGCGGAACCCTGTATCGGAGCGTTCACCGCATTGCGCTCTGCCATCCCACGGATCACCGAATTGTTCGACCGGATGTCCGGCAGGTAGCGACGGCGCTTGCAGATTGTCTCAACATAGCCATGATCAAGGGCGAACTGCTTCTGCGCCTCCATGAACTGGCGTATGCCCGGATACTGTTCAAAATACTGTCCGATCAGCGCAGCCGCCTCTTTCCTGGGGATATCCAGCCGCTCCGAAAGGCCGAAGGCCGAAATTCCGTAAATGATTCCGAAATTGACCGTCTTGGCATTGCGGCGCATCTCCTTTGTCACCTGTCCGATCCCGACATTGTAAATTTTTGCGGCAGTGGCTGCATGGATGTCCATACCATGCCTGAAAGCCTCCTGCATGCCTGCATCGCCGCTCATTCCGGCCATGATGCGCAGCTCTATCTGTGAATAGTCCGCCGCAAGCAGCAGATGTCCTGAGTCGGCGGGCACGAACGCCTTGCGGATTTCCCGCCCCTCATCGTTACGGACAGGAATGTTCTGCAGGTTCGGATTGCTGGAGCTCAACCGCCCCGTGGCGGTGACCGCCTGGTTGAACGAGGTGTGCACCCTTCCTGTCAGCGGATTAACCAGCTGCTGGAAGGCCTCCGTATAGGTGGAGCGCAGCTTCTGCAATCCGCGGTAGTCCAGCACAGCCTGTACTATGGGATGCTTGTGCACCAGCTTTTGCAGGACCTCCTCCCCTGTCTGGTACTGCTTGGTCTTGGTCAGTTTCGCATTCTCCACAATGCGCAGCTTCTCAAAAAGGATGACGCCCAACTGCCGTGGCGAGGCGATATTGAAGGTTTCGCCCGCAAGGGCGTATATCTGCTGTTCCAACGCTGCTATGCGCTCCTGCAGCACACCGGAATACTGCTTAAGGTAACCGGTATCCACGCGGACGCCTTTGCGCTCCATGGCAGCCAGCACCTGCACTAACGGCATTTCAACCTTTTCGAACAGTTCCCATGCCTCACGCTCGTGAAGCATAGGCTCGAAAACGCGGAAAAGCCGGAAGGTTATGTCGGCATCCTCGCAGGCATAATCCCTCAATTCCTCAATCGGCACATCGCGCAACCTTTTCCTGTCACCCAACATCTCCCTGTAGGAGACAGTCTCATATGAGAGGTACTGGAAAGCCATCTGGTCCATATTATGCTTCTGCTCCGGCTCAAGCAGGTAGTGCGCCAGCATCGTATCGAAACAGGGGCCGGCAATCCTCACCCCGTAACGCTGCAGCACCTGCAGGTCAAACTTGAGGTTCTGCGCCACCTTGCAAACCTTCGGATCCTCAAACACAGGCTGGAGCGCGGCAAGCCACATGCCGGCCTCCGCAGCATCTTCCGGGAAGAGCACAAAGCAGGCCTTCCCCTCCTCCATGCAGACCGAAAGGCCCACAATATTAAGTTGCAGCACATCCAGGCTGTCGGTCTCCGTATCAAAACAGAAGGCTTGCGACTCCGCCATGTGCGCACCCAGCTGCAACAATCCTTCAAAACTGTCCACCAACCGGTATTCATGCGGCGTGTTGCGCAACGTGGAGACGGAGGCGGACTCCCCTCCTGCATCCGCATCCATGTCGAACAGGCCGGGCAGCATTCCGGACGGCTCCACCGTCATCGGGTAGTCGTTCTGGATACGACGCAGCAGCTGCCGGAACTCCAGCTCCTCCAACACCGGACGCAGCAGTTTGAAATCTGGCGGCTGCGCGACAAAATCCGCTTCATTGAGCTCCAAAGGCACATCCAACATTATGGTGGCCAGCATTTTTGACTGCAGCGCGTCCTCAGCGCCCTCCCGGACCTTTATCCGGAGCTTTTCATTTTCAATTTCATCAGTATGCTCAAGCATATTCTCTATGGAACCGAACTGCGCAATCAGCTTTTTCGCAGTCACCTCGCCCACCCCCTTGATGCCGGGGATGTTGTCGGAGGAATCGCCCCACAAGCCCAGCAGGTCGATCAGCTGCTCAGGGTGACGGATGGAATATTTCTCACAAACCTCAGGCACGCCCAGCACGCTGAAACCGCTGCCGAGATGCGCCGGCTTGTACATGAAGATGCGGTCGGAGACCAACTGCCCGTAATCCTTGTCAGCGGTCACCATATAGACCTCAAAACCCCGCTTCTCGGCCCGCTTGGCCACCGTTCCGATTATGTCGTCCGCCTCATATCCGGGCAGCTCCAGCAAAGGTATGCGGAATGCCGCAATCAGGTTGCGGATGTCCGGCAGGGAGGCGACAATGTCCTCCGGCGTGCTTTCGCGGTTTGCCTTGTATTCGCTGAACCCCGCATGGCGCAGGGTCGGGGCGAAACTGTCGAAAGCAACCCCGATATGTGAAGGTTTCTCCTTTCGGATGATTTCGTAGAGCGAATTGGCGAAACCCAGCACCGCCGAGGTGTTTTTCCCCTTGGAGTTGATGCGCGGATTTTTGTTCAGGGCATAATACGAACGGTAAATAAGCCCCATGGCGTCAATAAGAAAAAGCTTTTTGTGCTGCTGTTCCATCAATAGAAATTTATGTGCGCCGCCACATGCGCCGCATCCGCAAAAGTAGCATTTTTTCCGATACAAAGCGAGGTGAGGGAAATTTTTATCTCAACGGCTGCATTCCGCATCCGGATTTCATGTAAATTTGCATTTTATTTTCAAAGGGTATCACATAAAAACAGACAGCGATGGAAAAAATAGTGGAGGAACGCGTAAACACTTGGCTGAACGGAGCCTATGACGAAGAAACCAAAGCGGAGGTATGGGACATGCAGCGGCATCGCCCGGACGAACTTCAGGATGCCTTCTACAAGGAACTGGAATTCGGCACCGGCGGAATGCGCGGCATCATGGGTGCGGGAACAAACCGCATGAACAGATACACCGTCGCCATGGCGACGCAGGGTCTGGCGAACTACGTGCGCAAATGCGTCACAGAAAGGCAGCCGCGCATGGCGGTGGCCTACGATTCACGCAACAACAGCCGTGAATTTTCGGAAATTGTGGCCGATGTGCTCTCCGCAAATGACATAAAGGTGTTCCTGTTCAACCAGATCACCCCCACCCCGGAGCTCTCCTTCAGCATACGGCAGCTCCAGTGCGACAGCGGCGTTATGGTGACAGCATCCCACAACCCGAAGGAATACAACGGTTACAAGGCCTACTGGAACGACGGCGGCCAGCTGGTTCCGCCCCACGACGGCAATGTGATTGCGGAGGTGAGGAAAATCACCTCCATCGATGATGTGAAATGGACCCGCAAACCGGAGAATGTGCAGTACGTCGGCGAGGAGGTGCACGCCCCCTACATGGAGCGCATCAAATCGTTGAGCCTGCATCCGGAAGCAATACAAAAGCAGCATGACCTGAAAATAGTGTACACTCCGCTGCACGGTACCGGCGTATACATGATACCGCGCTCGCTGAAGAATTTCGGATTTGACAATGTCTCCCTTGTGGAAAAGCAGGCCGTTCCGGACGGCAACTTCAGCACTGTTGTCTCCCCGAACCCTGAGGAGAAGGCGGCCATGCGGATGGCGATAGAACAGGCTGAAAAGCTCCAGGCAGACCTTGTGCTGGCCAGCGACCCCGATGCGGACCGCATCGGCGTGGCGGTACCAAAGGGCGACGGGAGCTACGAGCTGCTCAACGGCAACATGACGCTCACCCTGCTTGTCCGCTACCTGCTTAAGGAATGGAAACGGGCCGGAAAAATCGACGGAAAACAGTATGTTGTCAAGACGGTTGTAACCACGGAGCTGATCCGCGACATCGCCCGCAAGGAGGGTGTTGCCTGCTACGACGTGCTGACCGGATTCAAGTATATAGCCGACAAAATTCTTGAGCTTGAGGGCAAGGAACAGTTCATCGCAGGCGGTGAGGAGAGTTTCGGCTGCCTTGCCGGCGACTTTGTACGCGACAAGGATGCGGTCATCTCCTGCTCGCTGCTGGCCGAATTCGCCGCACTTGCCAAAACCGAAGGCAAGAGCCTGCGCGACCTGCTTATCGACACCTACATCGAATACGGCTACTACCGCGAGAGCCTGCTCTCAATCACCAAGAAGGGACAGAGCGGCGCGGAGGAGATCCGCCACATGATGGAGGAATACCGCGAACACCCGTACAGCAGCATCCACGGCATTGAAGTTGTCCGCATCGACGACATTCTTCTTTCCACCTCAACCGACTGTCGCACCGGAGCCAGGACTCCGATACAACAGCCCAAGTCAGATGTGCTGCAGTTCCATCTGGCGGACGGCAGCAAGGTCACCATGCGCCCATCCGGCACCGAACCGAAAATAAAGTTCTACTTCAGCGTCCGGGAAAAACTGGAGCGGCGTGAGGACTACGATGCCGCAGTGGAGGCCGCCGAAGCAAAGATAGAAGGAATCATCCAATACATGAAACTCAAGTAAAATGATGAAGTTTACCGTACAGCAGATAGCCGACCAGCTCGGCGCACGGGTCGAGGGTAATCCCGACGCAATCCTTTCAAAGTTTTCGAAAATCGATGCCGGTGAGGAGGAGGGGCTCTCCTTCCTGGCCAACCCGGCCTACACACATTATATTTATGACACCAAGGCGACCGCCGTGCTGGTGAGCGACGACTTCGAACCCTCCAAGCCGCTCACATGTACCCTCATCCGCGTGAAGGACCCATACCTTGCCTTCGCCCAGCTGATGACATTCTACCAGCAGCAGCGGCGCAAGAGCGGCATCTCCCCCTTTGCCGCCATTTCGGAGAAGGCGGTGATCGGCAAGAACGTCTACATCGGCGACTTTGTCTCTATAAGCGAGGGGGTGGTCATTGGGGACAACTGCGAGATCTACCCGCACACCTTCATTGGGGACAATGTGCGCATCGGTCATGACACAATACTGCATTCCGGAGTGAAAATTTACCACGAATGCGTCATCGGGAACCACTGCACATTCCATTCAGGCGCAATCATCGGGGCCGACGGCTTCGGCTTCGCCCCGCAGGAGGACAAGCAGTACATGAAGATTCCGCAACTGGGCAACGTGGTTATTGAGGACAATGTGGACATAGGCGCGAACACCTGCATCGACCGCTCCACCATGGGCTCGACCATAATCCACAAAGGTGTCAAGCTCTGCAACTTCATCCAGATCGCCCACAACTGCGAAATCGGCGAGAACACCGTGATGGCCGCCATGTGCGGTGTGGCGGGCTCCACCAAAATAGGCAAGAACTGCCTCTTCGGCGGACAGGTCGGGGTAAACTGGCACCTGAACATCGGCGACAACGTGCAGGTTGCCGCCCAGAGCGCCGTCAACAACAGTTTCAAGTCGGGCAGCGCAGTCTTCGGCACTCCGGCGTTCGACGCAAAGGAGAGCATAAAATGCGTGGCCGTATACCGCCAGCTGCCCAAACTGCTCGAACGGATTCAGGAACTTGAGGCGCAGGTGGAGAAGCTGAGCAAATAACCATACCCTGCATCCATGAGGAACCTGTTTGAATTCATCAGGCGTTACGCGGCAGTTTTCCTGTTTGTGATACTTGAAATTGTCTGCCTGCTGCTGATCACCTCCTCCACCGCCTACAAGCAATGGAAGGGCGGAACCGTCATAAGGGAGATGGCCGGACCAGTGCTGCGGCAACGTGCCAAGGCTGCCTCATATTTCCATTTGCGGAAGGAGAACGAGGCACTGCTTGATTTCCAGCACAGACTGCTGCAACAGGTTTGTAACACTGACCTGAGCCCAGCCGACAGTTCCGTCACCGACAGCCTGCCTGAACCGCTTCAGGCGCCGCTTTTCGACTACAAGGTGGCCAATATCCTTGAAAACACGACTTCACTGCCGGACAACTACCTTATTCTGGACAAAGGCTATGAGGACGGCATCCGGCAGGGACTTGGCGTGCTTTCCGACCAAGGCGTGGTCGGCATCGTAAAGAACGTCTCGCCCCACTTCTGCACAGTGATGTCGCTGCTGCACTCCAAATTCAACCTTAGCGTGATACTGAAGGACGGCATTGTTACCGGTGTGCTGTACTGGGACGGCAGGAACCACAGGAGGGCCATACTCCGCAACGTCTCCTCACTGGACCAGATAAAGGTCGGGGACACCCTTGTAACCCACCATTCGCTGATTTTCCCGCCGGACTATCCGGTCGGGACCGTCTCGAAAATCCGCAAGGAGGTGGAGGATGGCTTCTACACGCTGGAAGTGCGGCTGAGCAACCACTTTGACCGGATGACACAGGTATGGATTGTCCAGAACAACTATTACGACGAACTGCAAACTTTAACAGACAGCACACAACATGAATAAGAACTTCGTCTGGAAATATGTATGGCAGTTTCTGCTGTTGCTGGCCGCGCAGGTGCTGCTTTTGAACCGCATCTGCCTGTGGGGATACCTTACCCCGATGCTATATGTCATGTTCATTCTGACCCTTCCGTTCCAGACCCCACGATGGTTGGTGGTGCTGCTTGGGTTTGCAATCGGATTTGGGGTGGACTGCTTCTCCGGAATAATGGGCGTGCATGCCGCAGCCGCCACCCTCATCGCCTTCATGCGGCCCATGATCATCAACCTGATCCCATACAACGCCACCTTGGAGGAACACCAGCTGCCCACGCTGTGGGACATGCATTTCGGCTGGTTTGCCGGCTACACTCTGTTGGCCGCCTTCATACACCAGTTCATGATTTTCTTCTTGGACAGCTTCAGCCTGGCCAACTTTTTCCACCTGATATGGATCAGCCTTATCAACAGTATTTTCACCACCCTGCTGATCATGATTGTCCAAGGACTTTTCTATAACAGTTCCAAACGATACTGAACTGAAATAAAATTACCCTACCGAACGAACCTTCTTGAACGCCGCCCCAAAATACGCCGGCAAATCCCCTGAAAGCAGACTCTCCTCCGATTGGAACTCCAAAGCCAAATCCCCTGCAAGCCCGTGCAGAAAAACTCCTGCTATTGCAGCATGTTCCGGCGCATACCCCTGTGCAAGAAGTGCAAGAACAAGACCGCACAGCACGTCACCGCTGCCTGCGGTAGCCATTCCCGGATTTCCCGTAGTATTGAAGTAAACATGCCCGTCCGGCAGCACAACAGCAGTATATGCCCCTTTTATAAGACAGACACAACGGTGGCGGGCGGCAAAAACGCGTGTGCGCTCCAACCGCTCCGTGGCATCCCCAGTGTGTCCGACCAGCCGCTCCAACTCGCCGGGATGCGGCGTAAGGATGGAACCGGCCGGCAGAAACTCCAACCATGTCGGATTTTCGGAAAGAAGGTTCAAGGCGTCGGCGTCACACACGATGGGACGGCGATAGAACTGCAGCAGCTGTTTCAGACAGCGTCCGGCAGCATCGCTCCTGCCCAGTCCCGGACCGGTTCCAACGGCGCTATATTTCTCCAATTTTCTGAAATCCAAAGAACTGACAGTATCCTCCAGCACATCGCAGGAGAGCATCGCCTCCGGCACCGCGGTCTGCATCGGCAGCTCCCCGCAGGCGGGCAGATGAACCGTCAGCAGCCCCACACCGCCGTGCAGGCAGGCCTTTGCCGCCAACTGGGCGGCCCCCAACATGCCCCTGCTGCCGGCAATCAGCAGCGCATGTCCGAAATCCCCCTTGTGCGCAAACTGCGCACGGGGACGCAAAATGGCGGCCACCATTTTAATTTCAATAAGTTGGCAGGAGCCGTCCGACAGCCATCCTATACGGGATGCCGTCTCCGGAGAAAACGGAAGGGAATTATTCATGGCGGATGTTTTTGAACAGTCGGTCGGAAATTCGTATGACCGGAATAAGCATTGCAGGCAGGGTGATACACAAAACAACGGCGGAAATGGCCAGCATGTCCATACCGTGAATCTCGACCGGATATGGCGTTCCACCGGCACCCAAACGTATCAGATGGAAGGTTTTCTGCGCCCAGCAGACAGCAAAGCCAAGCAACATGCCGGCAAATGTGCCGACACCGGCTATCAGAAGCCCTTCCTGCACGAACACCTTCCGGATGAAAGAGGTTTCCGCCCCCATGGCGTAGAAAATGCCGACATCCTTTTTCTTGTCCAGAACCAGCACGGCCATCATGCCGATCATGTTGAAGGAGGCAATGAGAAGAATAAAGGAAAGGATGGCGAAAATCGCCCATTTTTCGGAGCGCATCACCTTGTACATATCCGCCTCCTGCTGGTATTGGTCCAAAACCTGATAGCCATTACCGAGAAGAGCCTCCACCGACGCAACCACCTTCCGTACCGGAATCTTTGGCGAAACCCGCAGTTCGACAGATGTCACCTCCCCCTCGTGGCCTGTAAGACGTTGCATAAATTGGAGTGAAGTGAACACGTATGAGGCATCATATTCCGTAGCGGAAAAGAAACAGCCGACCGGTGTCAGCTGTTCGCTCTGTATGCCCTGCATCGGATTGGCTGCCATAAGCCGCTGCGACCGTTTTGGATAATGGACTACAAGCTTGTTGCTGATGTAATCGGCAATGCCGCAGTGCAGTTTCTGCTCCACACCTGCGCCCAACACCGCTAACGGGAAATCACCGCTTTCAGTCGCAAAAACGCCTTTGTATAGGGTCGTGTCAAGACGTTTCATCCGGTAATAGTCCGGCGCCACACCCTTAAGTCTCGCTATAAACTGGCGATCCTCATAGGAGAGTACAGCCATGTCGCTGCAGACCTCTGAAAGGTATTCCACACCTTCCAGACCGCGAAGAGCAGCCAGTTGCCCCTCTGTAAGGGCGAATGTCTTCCCTTTGGACGCAGTAATCTCCACATCAGCATGAAAGGCATTGAAACGGCTGCCGATATAGGACTGCAGGCCGTTAAAGACTGAGAGCACGATAAAGAGTGCAGCCGTACAGACCAAAATGCTGGCCAGCGAGAT
>JAEEGH010024022.1_pt1 | contig 12343 bp, 9 predicted proteins | sample 9134181 | NCBI WGS metagenome assembly JAEEGH01 (sample SAMN16246544, study PRJNA631951) | gut metagenome | biome: gut microbiome; feature: rumen; material: DP-attached | host: Bos | place: Iran: Karaj | collected 2018-10
GCGGGAACTATGAACATTCCAACGGTTATCGCGAAAATTCAGCCTACAATTCGCTGAGCGGATTCGCAAAAATAGGTTACAGCATCAACCGTAATTGGAAACTGAGAGCAAATGCAAACATCAGTCATTTCGACATTGAAATGCCAGGAAGCGTCTCTGCTCCTCTTAACGAATGCGAAGCAAATGTAACACGTGGAATTTATACCGTTATGTTAGATAACGTATATTTTGAACATGAAAATTATAATACTAATGGCGCTCTCGACGTATATTATAATTGGGGACAACATCAAATAAACGATGGTTTCAAGGAAGGTGAAAAGCCACAGGAATATTTGTTTCATTCCACCGACTATATGGGAGGAGTAAATATGAAACAATCTATTTATCTTATCAGAACTCAGACAGAATTAACAGGAGGTTTCAATCTCAAACTCTACGGAGGGAATGCCTATCGAAATCCAGTAACGGAAGTGTATGCCGACCATCTTTCGTTTCAGGAAACTGCTGGATATCTTTTAATTAAACAATATATGCAATGGTTAGTTCCTAAGAACTATTATAAGGATACCCCAGATGAGAGAGAATGTGCTGTTGAGGCAGGTGTACGGGCTGAAAACCATAACTTGTACGGAACAATTCTGATTCCAATAGTAGGATTTAAAGTTTCATCTGAAAAAGAAAAATGGCATAGTAACAAAGATTACGATTTTTGCGATATAGAAATAAAACATGGTATATTATATTCCAAAGGATTCCGCACACCCAATATGCGTGAACTGTATATGTATGCTGCGGCAAATGCAGACCTGCTTCCCGAACATTGCCACAATTTTGAATACAACTTTGAATACATGAAATACCTAGCATACCATAACGATGATTTTTCAGCCAAACTCAATCTGTACCACACCATAGGCGACAACATTGTGCAAACCGTTATGATAGACGGCAAACCAAAAAATCAAAACGTGGGCGAGTTTAAAAATACAGGAATGGAGTTCTCAATGGAAAGAAAGATAAAAGACCTCTCTGTCAACGGCAATTATAGTTACGTGTATATGGAAACCCCCATTGTGGGCTCGCCACGACAAAAAGCCGGCTTGAGCATCCAATACGAATTGAAAAACACCACGTTGAAGGTTGGCACGCAATACATTGATAAATTGTATTTAGCGGTCGGTCAAACGGAAACGACAAAGTCTTTCGCCCTTATCGATGCAAAGATTTCTCAGCAGATAAAAGCGGTCAATTTGTTCGTACAAGGCGAAACGGCAATCTGTTCGGGCGACTACGAGACCATGCTCGGCTATCCGCTGCCTAAATTCACTTGCTCGGCAGGACTTAGTCTTAATCTTCATTCCACACCAAAGAATAGTTACTAATTTCATATATTTGACGCATATACTTATTTCTATGTTACGAAAAATCAGAATTTCTCTCGCAGTTATAATTTTCATTCTTATAACACTCTTATTTCTTGATTTCACAGGCACAATCCACGCCTATTTCGGCTGGTTGGCGAAAATCCAACTTCTTCCCGCTGTTTTAGCATTGAACATTGGTGTTGTGGCAGGTTTGATAGTGCTTACGCTCGTGTTCGGACGACTTTACTGCTCGGTAATTTGTCCTCTCGGCATTATGCAGGACGTGTTTGGACGATTGGGCAGAATCGGCAAAAAGAACAAATACAGATATTCTTTTTCAAAAAATCACACAATTCTTCGTGTGGTTGTATTGGTACTGTTCATCATATTTCTTCTTGTACCGGGAATAGGCGCGGTTGCCCACCTTATTGCACCTTACAGTGCATTCGGACGAATTGCGGCGAATCTTCTTGCTCCCGTTTACGCATTGTGTAACAATGGATTGGCATACATAGCCGAACGGATGGACAGTTACGCATTCTATTCGGTTGACGTATGGATTAAAAGTGTATCGTCTCTCGTAATCGCCACCATAACATTGGTTGTTCTGGCTGTTCTGGCGTGGCGAAACGGACGCACGTGGTGCAACAATATCTGTCCCGTGGGAACAGTTTTGGGCTACATTGCCAAATTTTCAATCTTCAAACCTATAATTGATACGGAAAAATGTAATGGATGTGGCTTGTGTGCCCGCACGTGCAAGGCGGCCTGCATCAACACCGAAGCTCACGAAATTGACTACAGCCGTTGCGTGACGTGCTTCAACTGTGTTGAAACCTGCAACAGAGACGCAATGCACTACACCCGACGCAAGAAAACCGAAACGGAATCAGCTCCGCAGGACGATTCAAGACGAAAATTCTTGTCGGTTGCGGCTCTGCTCACGGCTGGAACAATGGTGAAAGCACAGACAAAAAAAGTTGACGGCGGACTTGCTGTCATACAAGACAAGAAAATCCCCACACGCACAACACCACCAAAACCAGCAGGTTCGCAGAGTTTACGGCATTTCACCAGAAACTGCACGGCGTGCCAACTATGCGTTTCGGTTTGTCCAAACCACGTACTTCGCCCGTCAAACAATTTGGAAACGCTCATGCAGCCCGAAATGCAGTTTGAAGACGGTTTCTGCCGTCCCGAATGTACCCGTTGTTCCGAAGTCTGCCCTACTGGTGCCATTCAGAAAATCACTCCTGCCGAAAAATCGGCGATACAAATCGGTCACGCAGTGTGGATTAAGGAGAACTGCAGAGTTGAAACCGACGGCGAAAAATGCGGTAGTTGCGCCAGCCATTGCCCTGTTGGAGCAATTCTTATGGTTGTAAAAGACGAATTTAATCCTGTATTAAAAATACCCGTTGTGAACACCGAACGGTGCATTGGTTGCGGACAATGCGAATACTACTGCCCTGCCCGTCCACTCAGTGCAATTTATGTTGAAGGAAACGAAGTGCAACGCGAAATTTAACCGAACTATGAAAACAGAGAACAAAATAAACCGTCGCCGATTTTTACAGATTTTTGGAGCTGGAACTGCTGCCACGGCGGCAATGCTGACAGGTTGCTCCGATACGAAAAAGGAATCGGCACAAACAACAAACAACGACATTCCAACCGATAAAATGACCTACCGTACCGATTCGCACGGTCAACAAGTGTCGATTCTTGGCTACGGCTGTATGCGTTTCCCCACAATTCAAGGGAAAAGCGGCCGCGAAGATGCCGAAAACGAAATAGACCAAGAGGAAGTCAACCGACTGATTGACTATGCAATAGCCCACGGCGTGAATTTGTTCGACACGTCGCCTGCGTACTGTCAGGGACGTTCCGAAAAGGCGTTGGGAATCGCTCTGAGCCGTCATAAACGGAGCGAATTCTTGGTTTCCACAAAACTCTCGAACTTTGGCGTTTTCACCCGCGAAGCGTCGTTGGAGATGTACTACAACTCGTTCAAGGAACTACAGATTGACTACATTGATTACTATCTGCTCCACTCCGTGGGCGGCGGCGACGATGCAATGGGATATTTCAAAGCCCGCTACATAGACAACGGTATTCTCGATTTTTTGTTGGAAGAACGGAAAGCTGGAAGAATCAAAAACTTAGGGTTTTCATATCACGGTGACATTCGCATTTTCGACTACCTATTGTCGCGGCACGACGAGATTCATTGGGATTTTGTGCTGATTCAGCATAGTTACGTTGACTGGAAACACGCAAAACTTATGAATCCACGAAATACCAATTCGGAATATCTTTACGGGGAACTGGACAAACGCGAGATTCCCGCATTCGTAATGGAACCATTGTTGGGCGGTCGTTTGGCAAATTTGAACGACCACGCCACGAAACTGCTCAAACAACGCGACCCCGACGCAAGCATAGCATCGTGGGCGTTCCGATTCGCTGGCTCAATGCCGAGAATCCTTTCTGTTTTGAGCGGTATGACGTATATGGAACATTTGCAAGACAATGTAAAAACCTATTCTCCGCTGAAACCCTTGAACGACGACGAATACAAACTCTTGGAGGAAATTGCCGACATTTTTGCGAATTTCCCGATGGTTCCGTGCAACACGTGCCAGTATTGTATGCCGTGTCCTTACGGATTGGATATTCCTGGCATTTTCAGCCACTACAACAAATGTCTAAACGAAGGAAACGTGCAGGAAGACCGACAAAACCCCGAATATGCGAAAGCACGCAAGGCATTTTTGGTGGGTTACGACCGCAGTGTACCGAAACTGCGACAAGCCGACCACTGCATTGAATGCGGTCGCTGTATTCCTGCCTGTCCGCAACGGATAGACATTCCACAGGAAATGCACCGAATAAACAATTTTGTAGAAACACTGAAACGCAACGGTGCCGACTTGGGCAAGGCAACTGCAATGGCAGTGCTGATAAAGAAACTCGACGAAGGAAACTATTCTTGCGTAATTGGGAAAGATGGCGAAGTTCGCACCTACAATCAAAAAGGTGTGCAAGATTTGTACGATTTGGTGAAAGAACAAAATCCAATTATGAAAAACGCAATGATAGCCGACAAAGTGATTGGCAAAGGCGCGGCGGCGATGATAGTTCTGGGCGGATTCTGCGAAGTTTTCACACACGCAATCTGCACATCGGCAAAAGAAATGCTTGAATCGAACGGCATCCACGTCACATTTGACAAAGAAGTTGACTACATTATAAACAATGCAGGAACTGATTGGTGTCCGCTCGAAAAACGGGTAAAAGACTGCAAGACGGCGGAAGAATGCTGGCCGATTATCGAAGATTTTGTGCTGGGACTACGCAAGAAACTGTAAAAGTGGCTCATGTTTTTGTAATTTTTCTCAAAAAGTGGCTCATGTTTTTGTGGTTTTTCTCAAAAAGTGGCTCATATTTTTGTGGTTTTTCCCAAAAAGTGGCTCATATTTTTGTAAAACGATATATATTTGCAGTGAATAAAACGTGATATATATGTACTTACGAAGAAAAATAGACCAGTATTTTATCGATTGGAAAAATAATCCCAATCGTATGCCATTGGTTGTAAAAGGGTCTCGGCAAATTGGCAAGACCGCATCCATCGTTCATTTTGCCGAAACGAACTATAAAAGTTTCATAAATATAAATTTTGCCGTTGAAACCAAATACAAAACAATTATTGAAGATGGTTACGATGTTGATAGCATTGTGGCTAATATTTCCCGTATTGACACGACAAAGAAGTTCATTCCAGGCAAGACACTGATTTTATTCGACGAATTACAGGATTTTCCCGAAATCGCAACCTCGTTGAAATTTTTCTGCATCGACAAACGCTACGATGTGATTTGTAGCGGCTCATTGTTGGGGATTAACTATCAACGGATAGAAAGCAACAGCGTTGGCTATAAGACGAATTACGAAATGTTTTCAATGGATTTCGAGGAATTTTTGTGGGCAAAAGGCTACGAAAATCAGATAGAAGATTTGCTCTGTCACATGAGAAATCTTGAACCATTTAACGAAACTACAATGAAAGTGTTTCATTCATTGTTTTTGGATTTTTGCCTATTGGGAGGAATGCCCCACGTGGTTGCCAAATATATAGAACAGAATTCGTTTGAAGACACGCTTGTGTTACAAAAAGATTTATTGGACGACTACAAGGAGGACATTCGCAAATATGTTACTGGCATTGAGCAGACACGTATTTTGAATGTGTTCAACCGAATACCGATACAGTTGGCACAAGACAACAAAAAATTTCAGATTTCAAAAGTTGCAAGCGGTGCACGTTTCAAGGATTATTGGGGTTGCGTGGAATGGTTGAACGACGCAGGAATCATAAACATTTGTTGGTGCATGCAGTCGCCCCAACTTCCGTTGAAAGGCAATTACGATGTGAACAAATATAAAATTTACCTGAAAGACACAGGCTTGCTCGTTGCTTGTCTTGACGATGAAGCACAAGATGATTTGCGGAGCAACAAGAATATGAATGTTTACAAAGGAGCGTTGTACGAAAACATTGTGGGCGAAGCATTGGTAAAACAAGGATACGGCTTATTCTACTACAAACGTGATAATTCCACGTTGGAGCAGGATTTTTTTGTCCGTACAAAGAAATCACTTGTGCCAATAGAAGTGAAAGCACAAAACAACCAGTCAAAATCATTGGCTACGTTAATCAAAAGCGATTCGTACGAAGACATTCGCTGGGGCATAAAACTTTGTCATGGAAATATCGGATATAACAATAACATCTACACATTCCCGTATTTCTGCACATTCTTGTTACGGCGCTATTTGGCAGATGTGGATTATTAATCCTCAATCTTCCCTAATAACAGTACATTTCCCAATCACCTTCATCATTTATCTAATTTAAACAGAATTGGTACCATAAAATATACATTCACTTTTTCTCCATGTAGCTCCCCTGGAATAAATGTTTTTAAGTGAGAAAGAACATCCAACGCGGCAGAATCAAATACAGGAGAAGATGAGCTCGTAATTTCTGAGCAAGTTATTTGCCCTTCTTTATCTACAACAAAACGAACAATAACCGTCCCTTGTAAACCTTCTTTTTTCGCATCTTCAGGATATACCAAGTTTTCTTCTATGTCCTTAATTAATTCTCTCATTCCTCCTGGATATGCTGGCATTTTTTCGACCTTTAAAAAAGGACAAAGAGATTCTTCATCTGTTGGCAAACAATCACATACACTAAGTGTTTTGTAAAATCTACAATCCTTTGGAAGAAGGTCTGGCACAATCTCGTCTTCTTTTGTCCATATTATATGGTTATAAGCGGCAATTTGTTTTCCCGATTTACCATCAATCTCTAATACCTCATATTCACGTTTATCTTTTGTATACATACTATAAAACCGAACAATCCATTTGGAATTCTCTTTGTCTATTTCAACGTGATTGGCATTCCATCTCATTCTGTCATTCAATAATTGATAAGGAGTGTACTCATAACCTTTATCATGGTCAATTGTTTGTATTAGTTCTCCTCTTTGATTGTACACATATTCTTTACCTATATAAAATCCATATTTTGATTTCATCGCTTTTCGTTGCAGACTGCCATCCAAATAATATATCTTTTGAATATAAAATTCACCCTCATGTATAAATTCAATTTCAAAAAAAACAGGTATATTGCCATTCTCACAATCTTCAACCACAATTCCAGACAATCGTTTTAGCATACCAGTGGAATCAAAATCAACAGAAAGCAATGATAAACTATAGTAATAATCCAAAAAATCACCAGAAAGTAATGATGAATTATAATAATACGAAAAATCAAAAAAATCGAATTTGAGAAACTTACATTGAGACCGTCTTGTTATTATTGAATAATAATTCCTTAATGAATAATTATATTCATGTTGGGGTGATATAATCGGCGGATTTTCATATAATTTAAGTTTTTTGTTCTTTATTAAATCTGCCGCCGTCCGCTCATTGATTGTTGCATGTTTTATTGTACGTATGAGTTTTCCCTGCTCGTCATATAGATATTCGTTGCCTATACTGAGTCCATCCACCGAACAGATTTTCTTTCTTTTTAGTCCATCGTTTGGATAAAACTCCTTATACACATAAATCCTACTATTCAAAAATCTTCTGCCATATACGTTGTTGAACAAAAAGCCAAAATATTCCCTTTTCCCATCATAATAGTAATATGAGCCATCTTTATAATAGTTATACGTGTTATAGAAATAATTATTTATTGCTTTTATACTATCAGCATGTTCTTTTGTTACAACACATGGAAACATGGAACGGTCAAGCACTTCGTAGGCAGAAGACAATTGAGGGATATTTTTGTATTCGGGAATTATCTGTGCTTCCGCAAAAAACGGCAACAAAAGCATCAACACCAATATTTCCCCGATTCCCTTCATTATTTATCTAATTTAAAATAAATTGGTACCAAATAATATACATTCACTTTTTCTCCATGTCGCTCTCCAGGTGTAAAGGGTTTTAAGTGAGGAATAACCTCCAATGCAGCAGAATCCAATACATGAGCGTGTGATAATATAATTTTGGGCTTAGTTATTTGCCCTTCTTTATCTACAACAAAACGAACGAAAACATACCCTTGTATGCTATCTTTTTTTGCATCTTCGGGATATACCAAGTTTTCATATATGTCTTTTAATAATTCTTCATATCCTCCAGGATATGCTGGCTTTTTTTCAACACGCTCCACATACACTGGTTCATCATCCTCAGATGGGTCAATACACATATATTCTTTCTGTGCTTCCGCAAAAAACGGCAGAAATAAGAAACAAAAAATTATGGACAGAAAAAGCCTCATATTCAAAAATTTAGGTAAATATAACAAAAATCATTTCAAATAACCGATAACTTTGTAATAATATGTGTTGGATTGGAAAATAAACTATATTTGCAATAAAATTAAGACTATGAACACATTACTTTTTTTAGGCTCTATCGGGTTTCAAGAAATTTTAGTCATCGCACTTATCGTGCTGCTGTTATTCGGAGGAAAGAAAATTCCTGAGTTGATGAAAGGCCTTGGCAAGGGTGTCAAGAACTTCAAAGACGGCATGAACGGCGCCGATGCGACCACCGAAAAACCAATAGAGCACGATGACGAAAACAAACAGTAACGAACTGTCGTTCTGGGAACATCTTGACGAACTGCGCTCCTGCATAGTTCATATTTTTGTGGCAGTTCTGCTCTGTGGAATTGTTGCATTTTGTTTCAAAGATTTCGTGTTTTCAATAATATTGGCACCTAAGAATGCCGACTTTGTCACCTACAACCTATTCAAAGGCTTGGGAGCATCGCTGTCGGATTTCAACATACAACTGATTAACACCGAATTGGCACAGCAATTCCTGGTACACGTTAAAATATCATTCTTCGTCGGTGCACTCGTCGTATCGCCGTACATACTTTTCTCTCTTTTCAAGTTCGTACTTCCTGCCCTCTATTCAAGCGAAAAGCGCGTTGCCCTGAAAGCCGTCGTGAGCGGGTACATAATGTTCATTGTAGGCGTCTTGCTTTCCTATTTTCTCATTTTTCCGCTCACGTTCCGATTTTTAGGAACATATCAAGTCAGCGAAGAAATTGTGAACTACATTTCGCTCACGTCGTACATTGCCACGCTGCTTACGCTCTGTCTGTTGATGGGACTTATGTTTGAACTGCCGATTTTATGTTGGATTTTGGCACGGTTAGGATTCATCAATGCCGATTTCCTCAAAACATATCGTCGCCACGCAATCGTCGTGATTTGCATCGCGGCAGCAATCATCACTCCTACTGCCGACGCGTTCACGCTGTTCGTGGTCGCAGTGCCAATATACCTGCTATACGAGGTAAGCATAGCGGTTGTAAAATAATACACTTTCTTCGAAACACAAACATATCCCCTTTGTGTCCCAATATCAAAATTATATTACCGAATTTCCAATAAAACCACATTTTCAACGTGTTGCGTATGTGGAAACATATCAACGGCACGTGATTTCTTGATTATGTATGCTGTAGAAAGTGCTTGTAAGTCACGGGCTTGCGTTGCAGGATTACAACTCACATACACAATTCGTTTTGGCATAGCGCGTAATATGGTTTCAACCACATCTTCGTGCATACCGGCTCGTGGAGGGTCGGTAATAATGACGTCGGGGTTCCCGTGTTTCGCAATGAAAGCATCGTTTAGGATGTCTTTCATATCGCCAGCATAAAACAAGGCGTTGGTGATATTGTTGAGTTGAGAATTGATTTTTGCATCTTCAATTGCTTCAGGAACGTATTCAATTCCAATGACTTGCTTCGCATTTCGTGCGACGAAATTTGCAATAGTTCCCGTTCCTGTATATAAATCGTAAACTAACTCGTTACCAGTAAGTTGTGCAAATTCACGGGCTATTTTATACAATTCGTATGCTTGTTTGGAATTTGTCTGATAAAACGACTTCGGGCCAACTTTGAATTGTAGATTTTCCATTTCTTCAATGATGAAATCTTTTCCGTAAAAGGTCAAGACTTCCTGATCGCCAATGGTATCGTTCGCTTTTTGATTTATGATGTACAAGAGTGATGAAATTTGTGGGAATTGCTCGTGCAACGCGGTAAGCAAAGCATTGATTTGTTCGTCCTGTTTCTCATAGAAAGCCACTATCACCATACATTCTCCGTTGGTAGAGGTACGAATAATCAGGTTTCGCAGTAATCCCGCATGATTTCTGATGTCGAAGAAGGTGTAATTATGCGCGAGGGCAAATTCTCGAATGAAATTTCTGATTTGATTGCTCGGGTCGCCTTGTAAGTGGCAATGTTCAATATCGACAACCTTGTCAAACAGGCGTGGAACGTGAAAACCCAGCGCATTGGAATCAGTGATTTCAGCATTTGTTTTTACTTCATCGGCAGTAATCCAGCGTTTGTTCGAAAACGTAAATTCTAACTTGTTTCGGTAATATTCCTTGCATTCAGAGCCAAGAATCGGCAGAAATTCCTCGACAGAAACGTGTCCTATTCGTTCCAACTGGTCTTTTGCCTGTTTTTCCTTATAGAAAAGTTGTTTTTCGTAGGGAAGAATTTGCCACTTGCAACCGCCACATGTGCCAAAATGCTTGCAAAATGCGGGTAAGCGGTCTTTACTTGGCGTGACGATTTCAAGTACACGACCTTCATAATAACGTTTGCGTTTTCTGGTGATTTGTACGTTCACCACATCGCCAGGAATGACACCCTCAACAAATAGTACAATATCGTCAATCTTCGCAATGGCATTGCCTTCGGCGGCAACGTCGGTAATCAATACGTTTTCGTATGTTGGTAAATTTTTATTTCGAGCCACGTTTTTATCGTTTTATTAGTGCAAATATTCATACATTTGCAAAAATAAACCAAAAAGATGAATATATTTTCACAATTTTTGTTGGGTGCTACGTTAGGAGGACTGCTTTTCTCAAAGAAAATAGGAGGCAAGGCACTTCTTTTTGGTGGGCTTTGTGCATTGATACCTGCGTTTGACGTGGTTTTGTCATTATTTTTTGAAAAAACAACAGCAGTCTTTGTCAGCGGCGGCATTACTCACTCCGTTGTATTTTGCGTGTTGCTCGCTCCGGTTTTGGGTTGGGTGATACACAAATTTGTCGATGATGAATGTTCGGTGGTTCAATGTTCGTTTCTTGCATTTTGTTGCATGTTGTCGCATTGTGTAACCGATGCTTTGTCAATACAGGGCGTGGGACTTTTGGAGCCGTTTACTCATAGACGTTTTGCGGTTGCGGTGATTTCCAATGTCGATGTCTTTTGTCTTGTAATATTGACTCTTTCGTTGATTGGATCATTGTGCGTTCGCGAGTTTCAACACAAGGCAATGATCTCGTCATTCGGCGTATTTTTATTTGCGATTTATGTAGCATTCGTCTTTTTAAACAAACTTTCGGTGCAAGCTCAATTCGAACAGAAGTTGGAAGAACAAGATTTGCGATATTCCCGCGTGGAAGTCTTTCCTGTTTCAGGCTCTATGTTTTTATGGAATTGCGTGGCACAAGACCGTGACGGTTTCTGGGTTTGCTATCAATCAAACCTGAGCAAGAATGATTTCGATTTAAATCTTATTTTGCGAAACGACTATTATCTATTTGAATTAGAAGACAAAGTCGAGGTAAATCGCTTGGAGGCATACACTCGCTTTTTTTATTCGGTTGAGCCGATAAACGAACATTCCGTGCTGTTCCACGATTTGCGATATGGAAGAAACGGACTTCGTGCCGATTCGCCATTTGCAAAAACCTTTCGAATAGACTTTGAGAATAATCTGGAAATTTCAGAGGCGAATTGACTTTACAACAATTAATTCTCCTCGCTTGGCAATTTTGCCAATTCTTCTTTTGCATCTACTTGATGCTCATATATTTCGTCGCTTATCACCAAACCGTCGCGTAGCGTGATTGTTCGTTTGCTCATTCGGGCAATGTCGGGTTCGTGGGTGACGAATACGATTGTTTTTCCTTGTCGGTTAAGGTCTTGGAACAAGCCCATAATCTCGTACGACATTCGTGTGTCAAGGTTTCCCGTTGCCTCGTCGGCAAAAATCACCACAGGGTCGTTGACCAACGCACGTGCTATTGCCACACGTTGCTGTTGACCTCCCGAGAGTTGATTGGGCGTGTGATACAATCGTTGTTGCAGACCTACAAGATTCAGCGCGTCAATGGCTCGTTTCTGCCGCTCTTCCGCCGAAATGCCATGATGATAGAAAAGTGGCAGTTCCGCATTTTCTATGCACGTTGTTCTTGGCAAAAGGTTGTATGACTGAAACACGAATCCGATTTTTGTATTACGGATTGTTGCCAATTTATCGTTCGAAAGACTATCCACAGGAACACCGTCCAATTCGTATGTACCACTTGTGGGTTTGTCGAGG
>JAEEGH010024024.1_pt1 | contig 12341 bp, 10 predicted proteins | sample 9134181 | NCBI WGS metagenome assembly JAEEGH01 (sample SAMN16246544, study PRJNA631951) | gut metagenome | biome: gut microbiome; feature: rumen; material: DP-attached | host: Bos | place: Iran: Karaj | collected 2018-10
GTAATCAACGATTTTTCCCTTGCCTTCGTCACCCCACTGGGTTCCGACAACAACGACTGATGGCATGTTTGTCCTTTTTGTAAAATAACAATGGTGAAATCCGCAACAACATGTCGCGGATGATTGAAAATCAATATCTTAGACGTTCACGGCGCCGCCGTCCACTGCATTCGCGGCGTTGGCGGACAGGAACGGTTTGACGCACTGTTCAAGATAACCGAGCGTCTGCTCGGGAGCGCGCCCCACATAGCGGGACGGATCGAGAACCGCCTTGAGATCGATGTCGATCTTCGCGAAGTGTTCGTCTTTCGCAAGACGCTCCAAGAGATCGTTTTCGCCGCCGTTCTGCTTGACATTGGCGGCCGCGGCCTGCGCGTTCACGCGAATGGCTTCATGCAGCTCCTGACGGTCGCCGCCAGCCTTCACCGCGTCCATCATGATGTTTTCGGAAGCCATAAACGGCAACTCCTGTTCAAGACGCCGCTGAATGACTTTCGGATAGACGACGAGGCCGTTGGAGACGTTGCTGTACAGCGTTAAAATGCCATCGACGGCAAGGAAGGCCTCCGCGACGGCGATGCGTTTGTTGGCGGAATCGTCCAACGTACGTTCGAACCACTGCGTCGCCGCCGTGATGGCGGGATTCAACGCGTCGCAAATGACGTATCTGGCGATAGATGCGATGCGTTCGCTACGCATCGGATTCCGCTTGTAGGCCATTGCGGAAGAACCGATCTGCGACTTCTCAAACGGCTCCTCCACTTCCTTCAGATGCTGAAGCAGACGGATGTCATTGGAGAATTTCGCTGCACTCTGCGCGATGCCTGAAAGGACGTTCAGAATGCGCGAATCAATCTTGCGCGAATACGTCTGGCCGGACACGGCATAGCAGCCGGGAAAGCCCATCTTTTCGGCAATCATCGCATCGAGTTTCTCGCAACGCGCATGGTCGCCGTTGAACAGTTCGAGGAAACTTGCCTGCGTGCCCGTCGTACCTTTCGAGCCGAGCAACTTCAGGCCGTTCATGACGTAGTCGAGATCCTCCACATCCGCCAGCAGATCCTGTATCCACAACGTGGCGCGTTTGCCGACAGTCGTCGGTTGCGCAGGCTGGAAATGCGTGAAGGCAAGCGTTGGCATGGAGGCGTACTTTTCAGCAAAGGCGGCCAGATTGCCGATGGTCGTCACGAGTTTGCCGCGCAACAGTGCGAGACCTTCCTTCATGATGATAAGATCCGTATTATCACCGACATAGCACGATGTCGCGCCAAGATGGATGATGCCCTTCGCGTCCGGGCATTGCAGGCCGTACGCATACACATGGCTCATGACGTCATGGCGTACGATTTTCTCCCGCGCTTCCGCATCAGCGAAATTGATGTCCAACGCATGCTCTTTCAACTGCGCGATTTGCGCATCCGTGATATCCAGCCCGAGCTCTTTTTCGACTTCCGCCAAGGCGATCCACAACCGCCGCCATGTGCGGAACTTATGCTGTTCGGAGAAGATTTCCTGCATCTGCGGCCCCGCGTAGCGGGTCGAAAACGGGCTCTGGTAGGTATCGTACGGCATGGTTGCTCTTCCTGTCTGTTTTATGGATTATTTCTTCAACACGTCCAACGCGCTGCGGTATTTCTCCGCCGTCTTTTCAACGATGTCCTGCGGAAGTTCGGGCGCGGGCGGCTGATGGTTGAAATGGACGCTGTCCAGCCAATCGCGGACGAACTGCTTGTCCAACGACGGCGGATTCTTGCCAGGCGTGTAGGACGAAACGGGCCAGAAGCGGCTGGAATCCGGCGTGAGGACTTCGTCCGCCAAAACAAGACCGCCCTGCTCGTCCAGACCGAATTCGAACTTCGTGTCCGCAACGATAATGCCGCGTTCGCGAGCGTAATCCGCTGCCTGCGAATAGAGGGAGATGGCCGCGTTTTGGAGCTTTTCCGTCAGTTCCTTTCCGATGATGCCGCCCAATTCTTCGGCGGTGATAGCCATGTCATGGCCTGTCTCTTCCTTCGTGGTGGGCGTGAAAATCGGCGTATCCAATTTGGAGGCGTTGACGTAGCCTGCGCGTAGCGGAATGCCACAGACTTTGCCGCTCTTCTGGTAGCTTTCCCAACCGGAGCCCGTCAGATAACCGCGTACAATGCATTCCACGGGAAGCATTTTCAGCTTGCGGACGATCATCGAGCGGCCGTCCAGATCCGCCGCGTATTTGCGCAAAACTTCCGGATACTCAGCAACATTTGCCGTGATAAGATGGTTCGGCAGGCCTTTGAGAATCTTGAACCAATTCAGTGTGATCTGCGTTAACACCGCACCTTTTCCGGGGATGCCGTTGGGCATGATGCAGTCAAACGCGCTGATGCGGTCCGTCGCGACGAACAGCAGCGAATCCCCCAAGTCATAGACATCACGGACTTTGCCGCGCTTCGGCTCGGCGATTTCTGGAATTTCGGTACTCAAAAGGGCATGGTTTTTGTCGTATTTCATTGCTTTTCCCCTGTGGTGACAATGTGCATCGCGCCCACGCGCGCGAAAAACAAAATGTATAATGTAATGCATATTCCGTGATTCTCAATTGACATCCACAACTTCTCCTGCTATTGTAGTCATCAAAGAACTCCATGAAACCTATACTTCCCGTCAAACGACCATGTCAAATTCACCATTCACACGTATCGGCGTCATCAACTGGGACTGCAGCCTCCCATCGGAAACCACTTTTTTCGGTCATTACGCCACGCAATCGCTCGGGCCACGTGAATTCCGCGACCGCACGCCGTATTACGCCATTGAAACAGGTCCAGACACGATTCAATATCGCGAACGGACCGTTGCCGACTATGAAATCGAACTGCGCCATGCAATCGCCGCAGGCATCGATTATTTTGCCTACTGCTGGTATGACCGCAAACCACACACAGATCACGTTTTAGGCGGACAAGCCGCTACCGTCGATGACACCGTCTGCGAATTGGTGGATGCACGCATGAAGCATTTGGCCAGCTCGTTGCGTGACAAAATCGGTCTCTGCGCGATTCTCATCACATGCCATCCCTATCGTGATGAAGAACTTGCAGATCTGGCCGAAACGATGAAACAGCCCTATTATGAAAAAATCGACGGACGGCCGTTGGTTTATCTCTTCCCTGGCCCATGGCAGCCACTGATTGAACGGCTACGTACATGCTGCAAAAACGTAGGTATCACCGATCCATACGCCGTCATGCTGACAGACAGGATTTCGCCAACAGACACGACAAAAGTGCAGGCCCTCTGTGCCTATGCGGGAGCTACCGCGCAAGCCAAAACATGGAACGAATTCTTTGAACAGGAATTAGCCCGCAATGACGTACGAGCCAGCAACGGCCTACCCGTCATTCCGCATTTCTCCATGGGCTGGAATCCGACTCCTCGCATCAAGCATACCGTGCCATGGGTGACCTATCCAGACGGCATTTATGCGCCGCCCGCCACCGTCGAAGAGCTGTTCACCGCCGCCAATCGCCTCAAATCATGGACGGAGGAACACCGCGACCTCTGTCCTACAGGCCACGTTTTGACGTTTGCGTGGAACGAATTCGAAGAAGGCGCATGGATATGCCCCACGCTTGGAAAAGATGCCGCTACGCCGGATACGCATTATCGCGACGCCTTCGCACAAATCGCCGCCAATTGGAAAAAATAATATCTGCTTCGCAGCGCTTATGGCTTAACGCTTATTGCTTATGGCCAATTGCTTATGGATTCAGAGCTTTCGCATGACATCCTTTGCATCTCGCGAAGCGATGACAACCGCCGAGCCGCCGGAGCCGTTAGCATCATTTGCAATCAACATCTTGTGTTTCATCATTGAATCATTTTGGCAATTGTCGGCCCGGCGGCGAGGCATTTTTGTTTATTTCGTGTATTCAGTGGACTACACAAAAAATTCGTGTGCATTCGTGTGCATTCGTGGTTCAAAATTTTAAATTTGGATGATTGAATTGGAGGTCTAGAAGACCAACACGGCGGAAATCCTCCAACGTGGCCTGTAGTTGTGCACGGATTTCATCGACGGACGCGTCCGCATGGGTGGCGAAAAAGTGTTCCTTTGTTTCCGTCTTGGCTTGTGAACCGCCTGTGGCAAGAAAACGCGCGCGGAACGAACCGTCGTCAGGCCATTCGAGTGAGTGATGATAGTAGAACGGCGCGACTTCCAGATAATCCACGCTCGCACCATTTTGCGTCTTCCAGACTGCCACGCCGTTGAGATTGTTGTTGTAGTATTGCGGATACAAAAGCGTGAGTTGGCCATGGTAGCCGTCTACCGTTCGCGCAGGATTTTCGACCTTTATAGAGCCCAACGAAATGCGGCCAGACGGAAGATTTTCATTGCCTTCAAGTCGGTAAATCGAGATGGATTGTTCATTGTAGAAGTCAGTCATGACCAATGAGTTGTTGTCCTCCACCCAGATGCATGGATTGCATATTTCCAGAAGCGCAAACTGGAAGGCGGTGATGCCATTGCGATTCGAATTCTCGCCTTTGACATGCATCGTGCCTTCATAATGACTGTCGATTAGAATGGTCGCCGCGCCGCACTCTTTGAAGACCATGTTGCCATATGTGGCGATGGAATGGACGACATCATGCGGGCCGAGATTTTCAAAATGCAAGCCTCGCACGTCTGGTTCGGCGACAAGCCAGCCATGCCCGCGGACGTTGTCGTAAAGTGTGTAGGATTCCTCTTCTCCACCACCTGTGTGGAGAACATCCTTACCATCACGCCGACCGCCCATTCGCATGAACTGTAAATCAATGATCCCCAAAGATTTTGGTGATTTCACATGCAACAATGGAAGGTCTTTTTCACCATACCATGAAAGTGTGGTGCCTAGGCCGGAACCTCCAAAATACCAATCATCGCCGTCTAGTTCAAGCGTCTGCCGTACAGTGTAATGGCCATGCGGAATATAAACCATCGCACCATGGCCATGCGCCTTCGCGGCGGCGATTGCGGCCTGGAAGGCGGCTGTGTCGTCGGCTTCACCGCCTTTCGCACCGAAATCGCGTTTAACGTCGAAAATCTTGCCTGGCATGACAGTCGTGTACGATTTGTCAGTACGGACACCTGCAACGATTTCCGTTTTGAGAAAAGACGTCTGGGGCGTAAGACCGCTGGCAAGATAATGACTCTCGCCGCTGAAATCAAAAACCTTTTCAGCATTTTTGAGACCGTTTGTGAAGCGATTATTAGCCGTAACAAGCTTGAAATCATGATTCAATGCATTGCTTCCTACTAATTTTTCAGTCTCCGTATGACGGAAGGCGATAGCAGGAGCATTTGCATTGTTTTCAGCAGGCCCGATGGAAGTATCGAAAATCAATGCGGGTACGACATTTTGTAAGATAGCGCCGTCAGGTGACGTGAAGCCGCCGATATGGCAGTCTTGCACGACGGTAGCGCAATGCGGATTCTCCTGCAGAAGGAAATGCGCACTGCCGAAAGATGTGCAACGGCGGATAGTGGCCGTATGCTCGCAGAACGTACGGAAATCAGCGATTTTGCTACGCTCGAAATGGCAGTCTCTTGCATAGAAATTTCCTTTATTCGTGCGAACCGCGATGCCGCAGTCGCGGAATTCACAGCCAGAAATGACACAATCGTAATCGTTGAAATGGCTCAGAAAGATGCCCAGACCGGAATTTTCAAATAGGCAGTTTTCGATGCGATGTTCCGTGCAAGACGTGTTGATTTTCACACGACTGGCCATGACCGCGGCCTGCCGTGCATTCTTGAAAGCGCAGTGGCGGAATAGGTTGTGGCTTTGGAAGGCAGGCCCGCCCATGTCAATGCATGAACTGGCCTTGCCTGCTGCATCAAATTGCACGCCGATGATGCGGGATTGCAGGATGCCCGTCAGACGAAACATCGGCTGATCGGAAGGGCCATCCCATACAATCGTCGTGTCACGACCACAACCGATGATGGAGAAACCACGCGGCCGCGTGGTGGAATCCAGCTGGTAGGTGCCGTAAAAGAGCGTCTCCGTGATGCGATAGCGGCCTGGCGGCAGATAAACAGTTCCGCCTTCGCGCGGCACTGCTCCCATGGCGCATTGCAACGCCGCTGTGTCGTCCGCCACGCCATCGCCAACAGCTTTGACGTTGTTCCATGTGTGCGGTGTCTTCACATCCATCCAATCCGAACGAACTTCCCATGGAATGGAGGGAATCTGCGGGGCGGCGAAAAGCGAAGCAGTAATCAACATAGCAGAGATGAATAGATTTATGTTTTTCATTTTCAGTAAATTAGAAAATCATCAGAACTAGTTTTCCCTCCGTTCATGCGGCATGATCCAACAATTCTATTATAATCAATCCCCCATCGTTTGCAAACGAGATAATTGTATTTTACATTATCCATGCACATGTGATAAACAAATCTTTTCTTTGGAGCCAATGATGAACAGTTCTTACTTGCCGTATGAGAATAAATTGCAGGATGGTCTGTGGATGTGGGGTCACGAAACGGGCGTCTATGACGGGCCAAATAATTGCTACAACATTCCTGTGAGCGAACCGATCGGCATGGCCCATGCCTGCAGCTACATGGGCATTCCGAACGTCTGTTCCGTGCGTTGGGAGACATGCGGCAAGGCGCATTTGTGGCAGTACCGCAGCATGAAACGCTTCGGATGGGTCATCGGCCACAATCCCGAAACATACGCAAAGCTCTATCCATTTGCGGAAGGGCTTGTTGCGGACTATCCGAATCTGACGGCGTTCGAACTGGATGATTTCTTCGACAACAAGCCCGAAGTCCTGCAACCGGATCCGAAGGGCGGCGAGACGCTCGTCTCGCCTTCGACATTGACGTTGCAAGAGCTTGACGCTCTCAAGAAGAAAATGGCGACATTATCCCATCCCGTCGAGCTACGCATCGTCCTGTACGCGAGGCAGTTGAAACCGACCATTATCCCTGCCTTGGATTATGCGGATACGATTCTTTTCTGGACGTGGAACGGTTGCGATATCGCCAAATTGCCTGAAAATTTCCATAAATACCGCGAATTGGTTCCAAACAAACCGACGCTTCTTGGCATTTACATGTGGGATTTCGGCGACCGTAAACCGTTGGATCTCGGTTTCATGAAGGAGCAATTGTCAATTGCTTTGGAATGGTGGAAGAATCGTGAAATAAACGGTTTGATCTTCCATTGCACACCATTGGTGAACAAAGACCTCCCAGCTGTCGAATACTGCCGTGAATGGATTGCAGAACATGCAAAAGAGACAAGGTGAGCAAAAATGAGCCTTTTGGATTTTGAATTTGATGCTGAATATGATTTGATGCTGTCCGCCTGGGGAGAAGGGACAGTGAAAGAAGGCGCTTTCCATACGAGTCTCAGCACAATCTACAAAAAGTTCCAAAAGGAATATTCACGTGAGCCAAAGGATGTTTCTCTTTTCATCGAAGACACTTTCGCGTATGGCTACGACTATGGTTTCACAGAAATCGACACCGCCTATTTGGAAAAAATCGAACGTCTGAAAGAGTTGATTCTGCCAAACTCAATAACGGACATCCAGATGACGCCGAAACTGGAAACAATTCTCCATGAAAACAAGGTCTTGATACGCGGTTCTTTTGATTCATTTGCTGAAAGATTCGCGGCGGAGAACAAGCTTCATTTTAGACCGGCGAATTTTCTCTTTGCCAAGTATGTGTTTGAACCCGCGCACGAAACAACGTTGCTGACCATGATGTTCAAACGCGACGGCAACGTGGTGATGGAGGAATCAGTCAGCTCCCCTGGTTCATCCGCTGGTAATACCTTCGGCGGAACTTTTTACAAGGATCTTCCAAAGAACTTCTATAAAACCATGACAGTGGAACAAATCGCTGAAATGTATGGTTCTCGTCTACATGATGCCATCATCAAAGATGGCAAACTGGCGGATTTTCTCGAAAAAGCCAAAAAACATAAGATATTCATAGGGAAGAATTAGAAAAATAAAAAGATAGCCAATTGCAAGTTAAGGTAAGAAAACATTTTGAGTCATGGATTAACATTATAATCTGAAAAAGAACTTGAAAAAAGTGTGTTTAGATAATATATTAATACTTTCTATAAAAAGAGAATATTTTTATATTATTATTAATCATTCTCAAATTAGACATATCTTGGAATGGTTTTTAAATAATATTTTTATAGTAATTAATTTAATTTTGGAGAAAAAATGAGTTATGTATTGATTCATGAAAGACATGAGCTAAAAGAAAAAGTTGAAAATTTGCTTAAACAAAAAATAAAAGAAAAATTTAATATTTCAGATGATGAATGTTCAATTAATTATAAAAAACTAATTAAAAATAATATTCTTCAAATAACTCCTCCAGAAATAGAGATAACAATAAATTCTTCCTCAAATCCCGGAATAATAGAATTTATTACATTTGATAAAAGAGGAGGAAAATCTAAAAAGCCCGGCAATATAAAATTCAATTATAAAAAACTTTTTAAGGATTCTCCACAACTTATTTTATCTGGTATTGGTTTATTTCAATTTTACCAAATAATCACTCCAATATTATCTGTAATAACTATTTATCTAAGCTATGGGGATATTAAAACTATAGACTTAACAAAAGAAGAAGCTTATGTAATAATTTCATTATGGCAGAATTGTGATGAAAAAAATACAATTTCATTTGAAGCAGGTTATAAAGCAACCAATGATTTTTTAAAAAAACGTGGAGAACCCACAATAAGCAGAGAAAAATTCGACCGTGCCTTAGAATCACTTTTACAAATTCAAAGTATTGAATCTAAGGATAATAAAATTTTACTCATCGAAGAAATCAGTAAAGATTATACTGACATAATATAAGTGTCATCAGTAGTGTCCCATAAAAATCAAAAATAAAACATGATAATTAACGTAACGTCAATAAGTTAAATCGAGTTTTTTGAGCGCAACGATTTGAACGTGTATCTTTGCGGCCATACAACGGAGGCTGCAAATGAACAAGGACAAATACGTTTTTGCGCAAATAGTGGAATATCTTGACTACTTCAAGTTCAGGCGGATGGTGGCGAAGCACCATGGAGACGCCTATGTGAAGCATTTCACATGCTGGCATCAGCTGCTCACACTGATGTTCGGGCAATTGAGCGAGCGCGAGAGTCTTCGCGACCTCACCACCGTGCTTGACGCCCACAAGTCGAAATGCTACCATCTCGGCCTCGGCACCAGCCCCGCCTCGAGGAACACGCTTTCGGTCGCCAACCATAACCGGGACTATCATATCTTTGAAGAGTATGCCTTCTTCATGCTGGACGAGGCCCAGAGAAAATGCGCGGCGGACATCTTCATGCTTGGCGGCAAGGCCTACGCCTTCGATTCCACGACCATACCCCTCTGCCTCTCCGTGTTCCACTGGGCGAAATTCCGCAGCCGCAAAGGCGGCGTGAAGGCGCATGTGCTTTATGACCTGGAGACGCATGTCCCGTCTTTCTACCATATTACAACGGCATCCGTCCACGACTCGAAGGCCATGTCCGCCATCCCGTACGAGTTCGGCTCGTACTATGTTTTTGACCGGGGCTACAACGCCTTTGCGGAACTTTTCAGGATCAACCGCCTGGAATCCTTTTTCGTAGTCAGGGCGAAGCAGAGCCTGAAATTCAAATGTGTCAAATGGAAACGGCGCATGCCGGAAAACGTGCTGGGCGACGCGGAAATAGAGTTTGCCGAAGAGGCTTCTCTCAGGAAGTATCCGGATAAACTAAGGCTTGTGAGATTCCATGACATCGAACAGAACAGGGATTTCGCTTTTCTCACCAACGACTTTTCGCTGCCGTCGCTGAAGGTGGCGGATCTCTACAGGAACAGATGGCAGGTCGAATTGTTCTTCAAATGGCTCAAGCAGCAGCATCTTAAGATCAAGGAATTCTGGAGAGTGACAGAAAACACCGTCCGAATCCAGATGAGTGTCGCGATCATAACTTACTGTCTTGTCGAAGTAATACGCAAGGAACTGAAAATGGAACGATCGACATATGAGCTTCTTCAAATCCTGAGCATATCACTTACGGACAAGACTTCCATGTGGAAACTTTTCGAGAAACAGGAGATAGAGGTCCCTGATGTTCCTTTTACATCTTTTATGGCTGGATTGTTTGACAAAAATAATTTTCAACCTATATTGTTTGGATATTGGTGTATTTTATTATAAATTACGATATAGGTAGGGAAAATTATAATACTAATCAATTCACAATTTTTTAATTTTTTTATTCATCAAGACCTTTTTTATCATAATATCATGGTGAAAAAAATGACTCTTCAACAAAATGATCTTAAGGAACAAGTTGAAAACAAACTTAAGCACTTAATTAAAGAAACAAATAATTTTCAAGATGAAGAGTGTTCATTAATTTATCAACAATTAATAGATAGTGATATTCTCCATATAGTCCCTCCAGAAGAAACAGAAGAAATACATATAAAACCAAGCACTTCCCATACCTCGCCTGGGATGCTAACATATATTACAAACGAATCTTTAGTTCGAGTTAAATCTATCAAACCTGGTAACATTATATTGAATTTCAAGAAATTATTTTCTCTTGATGCGGCTGGAGCAATTACAGAAATAAGCGGCTTGCTATTATCTCCATTAGGATGGACAAAATTCCTTGCAATAATCCCTGTTATCCGCTTTTTATATAATCTCGCGACTTTTGATATTACAAAAGAACATTATTATTTAATTGTATCTTTGTGGGGAAAATGTGATAAGAACAATTATATTTCACGTGAAAATGGATATGATGCATTTGTTGATTTTTTAAATAATAATAATATAAAATTAAACAATACTAGTTATCAAGAATATGAAAAGTTATTAGAAACTCTAGAAAAAATTCATAGCATAAAAATTCATCATTATAAATATATCGAGCTTAAAGAAAAACTTAAAGAAGAATTTCCTACGAATAAATTATAAAAAATCTCTAATTAATTCTCGACAAAAGCTTTTACAATTAAGCCTTTAGCATTATAAATTATTCCCATTCGATGGTCGATGGCGGTTTGGAGGAGATGTCATAGACGACGCGATTGATGCCGCGGACTTCGTTGATGATGCGGTTGGACATGCGGGCCAAAACATCGTAGGGAATGCGCGTCCAATCCGCCGTCATCGCATCAATGGAATTGACGCTGCGGATGGCGCACGTGTATTCGTATGTCCGTTGATCGCCCATCACGCCGACGCTCTTCACGGGAAGCAACACGGCGAACGTCTGCCATATCGTCTTATAATCCGGAAGCTTGCGGATTTCCTCCTGCACACGAATATCCGCCTGTTGCAAAAGACGGACTTTTTCCGCAGTCACTTCACCGAGAATTCGCACGCCAAGGCCGGGGCCAGGGAACGGTTGGCGATCCAACAGTTCATCCGCCATGCCCAAAACACGTCCGACACCACGCACTTCATCCTTAAAAAGCTCTTTCAACGGTTCCACTAATTCGAACTTCAGATCCGGTGGCAGACCACCGACGTTGTGGTGGCTCTTGATCGTCTGCGACGGGCCTTTGCGCGGCGAACGACTTTCAATCACATCGGGATAAATCGTTCCCTGCGCAAGATAACGGCAATGGCGGAAACGGCGCGCCTCTTCGGCGAACACGTCGATAAACAACCGACCGATAGTCTTGCGCTTATCTTCCGGATTATCAAGGCCTTTGAGAGCTTCATAGAACCGTTCTGCTGCATGGACGACGGTCAAATCCAGACCGAGATTCTTGTGGAACATTTCTTCTACTTGTTCGGCTTCTTTATAGCGCAACAGTCCGTTATCGACAAAAATACAGTGAAGCCGTTTGCCAATGGCTTTGTTCAACAGAACCGCCGTCACGGAGGAATCAACACCACCCGAAAGGCCGAGAACCACTTCGTCGTCACCAACCTGCGCTTTCATTTTCTCAACTGTGTCATCGACCCATGACGACAATTTCCAGTCCGCCACGCATTTGCAGATGCCGAAGACGTAATTCTTCAAAATATCCGTTCCAAATTGCGTATGAACGACTTCCGGATGAAACTGCAAGGCGTAGAAACGTTTTGCGTTGTCATACATCGCCGCGAACGGGCAAGTTGCGGAAACGGCGCCGCGTTCGAAATTGGCGGGAATGGCCTCTACGCGGTCGCCGTGGCTCATCCAGACAGTGATGGTGGACGGAATGCCGTCGAACAACGGATTTCCAGGCATGATTTCAATCGGCATCTTGCCGTATTCGCGCTCCGCTCCGGGCACGACCTTTCCGCCACGCTTGTAGGACATCAG
>JAEEGH010024025.1_pt1 | contig 12341 bp, 14 predicted proteins | sample 9134181 | NCBI WGS metagenome assembly JAEEGH01 (sample SAMN16246544, study PRJNA631951) | gut metagenome | biome: gut microbiome; feature: rumen; material: DP-attached | host: Bos | place: Iran: Karaj | collected 2018-10
CACTTAAGGAAAGACTTTACCGTGAATTCCAAATCAGTGTTTCTAAAGAAAACGAAGTCAGAAACAATAAAACCATTAGTGACCAACTCACTAATATTTATGAAAACTTCCAACAAGAATTAGGTCGTAGCTTATCCCCAACAGAAGTTTCTACAATTAGAGAATGGGTAGCGATGGGTTACACTGATGAAGTAATTATCAATGCTTTAAAAGAAGCCATTAGTCAAGGCAAGAAATCAATTAAATCAGTCGATAAAATTTTATTAACATGGGCCAAAAGAGAAGAACTTGAAGCCGAAGGTAAAACATCCATTAAGGATGATTGGACAAATAACTTAGAAGAAACCATTCGTATCGCAAAAACTCCATGGCTTGATGAAGATGATGAAGACTAATATCAAGCCTTTATTAGATTATTTAGATGAAACATTACCCACTGCGAAGTGTGAGCTTTTGTATACCAAAGATTATGAACTAGTAATCGCAGTAATGTTATCCGCTCAGACAACTGATAAATCGGTTAATGCTGTAACACCAATTCTTTTTAAGAAATATCCAACGTTGAACGCTCTTTATAAAGCGCCTTTAGAGGACATTGAAGAAATCATTAAACCAATTGGTTTATATAAAAACAAAGCCAAGAATCTAAAAGGAATAGTTAAAGATTTAAAGGAACGCTTTAATAGCGTAGTACCTTCTGATAAAGAACAATTAATGACTTTACCAGGTGTTGGCAATAAAACCGCCGGTGTCATTAGAGCGGAGATTTTCCAAATTCCAGATTTACCAGTGGACACTCATATCTTAAGAATTAGTAAAAGATTAAATCTTGCTAAAAAAGATGATGAACCAATTGATGTCGAAAGAAAACTTAAAAAAATCATCCCTGAAGAGAGATGGATTAAGTCGCATCACCAATTAATTCATTTTGGTAGGTACTATTGCATGGCGCGTTCGCCAAAGTGTGAAAACTGTAAAATAAGCGACATGTGCATATATAAACGTAAGTAATTATTTGAAATATAAAGCATCCACAGCATCAAGATAATGTAGCCTTGGTGCGTAGTCTTGTTTAATTAAAACAGCGTCCTTTTTGAACACTTCATAAGGGATGGATTTTCTACTTCCATGTTCATAGAAATCAATCACAAATGATGCATCTAACAAGTAGATTTCATCTTTCATTTGGAAAGAGATAATAAAGAACGCAATACCACCGTGCTTAAGAACATTTTTAAGATGAACAATTTGGTGTTCACTAATATTGCTTAATGGGAAAGCAGTATTTGATTTAGTGTTCTTAGCTTCAAAATCAATATATCTGCCTTTATAGACACCGTTATAGTCAGTAGTGGATTGTTTTTCAAAATAGGCGTCAGTAATCCTAGCGCCTTTAGAATAATCTACTTTAACGATGTTAATTGGAGTTGGCCTTTTATTGATGAGGGCAATACCCATATCACGATAATAGTCATTAGAAAGATTAATATCTTCTTCTAAAGACATACCACGGTTTGCCGCACTCAAAAGGGTGCGATGAGTTTTTTCGGTTTTATTATCGCTTACTTTCTTTTGATAAGTTTTGCCGTTTGGGTATCTCATTATGCGATATATTTTCTTATTTCTTCTTCAAACTCTTTATATGATACATCTTCGTTGTTGGCAAGTTTTTTCAAAACTGCGGCAACAGGAACTGGGAAGTGATTGAATGTTTTTAAGACTTTCTTATATTCCTCTAATAAGAGATTACTCTTTCTCATTGTGGCGTCATATAACCACGCTAAGTTTTCAGCGTCCACAGCCGGATCGTGCGCTGGACCAGCTTGTTTAACACCAAAGGCATCACAGTATCTAATTAAAGAAAGTGGATTGCCCTTATCATCTCTCATAAATTCAGAGATGAAAGCACTGAAATCAATGTAGTTTTGTTGAATGCATTGAACGATTTCTTTTGGGAAATCAAAACTATAAGAGATAGAGGAAGATAAAATCTTCATATCATGATTACCAAATGTGATAAAAGATGACTTTCTGAATGATAAGCCAACATATTTTCTAAGTTCACTCATCGCTGTAAAGAAGGTGACACCTTTTTGCTTTAGCATATCTTCAGTAATGCCAGTTAAATCTGTGACAATTTTGCCCACTCTATTGTGAGCTTTAACGTAAATACGGAATGGTTTCTTACTTTTCTTAATATAACCATGGCGGTCAATCACTGCGTGAACAGCGCCGATGGCAATCATCTCGTGAGAGAACTGAGTGCCTTCGAAGTCTAGGAAGACTAGTGATTTATGACCTTTTAATAATCTTTCAAATTTCTTCATAAAATCTTTTGATAGTATACCATTAATTTCTCTTTTTTCAAAAGAAAAAAGATTGAATTATGCTATTTTCTCTTATATTATATAAGAAATGGAGCAAATATGGCAGTAAAGCTTTTTCTTAACTCTAAAACTATCTTGGATCACACTTTTCCAATCATTAATGCGAATGCTTATAATGCGGAAGAAGTTGATAAATTCCTAGACATGATTATTCAAGACTATAAACTAGTGGAATCTAATATCGTTATTCCGCAAAAAGAATACGAAACACTAATTAATAAAAACAAAGTCTTGGAAAGCGAAAAAAGAAAAATCGAAGTTGAGTTAGAAAGATATAAAGCACGCTTCACCAATATTAAATCCAGCGATAATGTCACAACTGACAATATCGAGTTAGTCAGGAAAATCAACGCCTTAGAGAAATTCCTCTGGGCCCATGGATACAATCCTGACACCATCAAGTAAACAAAATTCCGGTCTGGACAATCGCTGCTATTGTAGAGGAAAGTCCATGCTCGCACGAGCTGTGATGCTCGTAGTGATTGCGCTAGCGGAAAAAATAACGCTAGGTACGTAGGAGTACGTAACGGCGGGATTCCCAACCTAAAGGTAACCATGGTTAGGACCCTGAAAGTGCCACAGTGACGTAGTTTATTAGAAATAATAAAGTGGAACGCGGTAAACCCCACAAGCGAGAAACCCAAATTTGGTAGGGGAGATAAGGAAAGAGAATCGAATCAATCCTTGTAAGCATTGCTTAGATAAATGGTTGTCAAAACAGAACATGGCTTATAGGACCGGATACTCACTTAAGGAGAACAAATGAATTTACCAACCAAGATTACAGTGACTAGAATTGTTGCCATCGTGGCAATGATTATTTCCCTATTTGTCATGAATTTAATTCCTAACTGGAAAACCATCGAATTAGGTAACACGGGTATTAACTTAGTCTTTCTCATTATCTTTGTCATCTTCTTAATTGCCTGCTACACGGATCACTTAGATGGCTATTTAGCAAGAAAGAATAATCAAGTGACTGACTTAGGTAAATTTTTAGATCCAGTAGCCGATAAACTCTTAATCAATTCTTTAGTCATTTTCTTAATTGCCCCTAATATGTTTGCGAGATACATCCCAGATTCTTGCCAACCAGTAGTGGGCTTTAATATGTGGTGTGCAATTATCTTAGTGGCCAGAGATATTGTCGTTGACGCTTTAAGATTTGTGGCTGCTTCTAAAGGTAAAGTCATCGCTGCCAATATCTTTGGTAAACTTAAAACAGTTTTAGAAATGGTGGCCATTGGAGTAGTGCTCCTTAACGGCTTCCCATTTAGATATTTTGATGTTTCTTGGCCTCAAGGCTTACATATCGCTGATATCTTAGTGTATCTAGCGACCTTAGCCTCATTACTCTCTGGCATCATCTACGTCATTCAAAATAGACACGTCTTTAAAGAGGAAAAGGAAGATGGATGTAGCAACAATCAATAAACTCTTTCGAGAATATGGCCGCACATTAGGTTCTGTAGAATCTTTTACGGGTGGTTTATTCGCTAGAGAGATTACTTCATATCCAGGTGCATCTCACTTCTTTAAAGGCGCACTTGTGACGTATGCTAGTGAAGAGAAGAATCGTATCTTAGGTATTTCTTATCAAGATATCGATCAATACGGAGTGGTCTCTAGAGAAGTAGCCGCTCAAATGGCAAGTAACGGACAAAAACTTCTCAATGTTGATTACTGTGTATCATTCACTGGTAATGCTGGTCCTGACGCAATGGAAGGTAAACCAGTTGGTCTCGTCTATATCGGTGTGGCCATCTACGACCGCATTGAAGTCTACGAATTAGAGCTCTCTGGCTCTCGCGATGACATCCAAAAAGAAGGCGTTAAAAACGCCTTAGAGATTTTGGAGAAAAAAATCTTAGAAAATAATTAAAAATATTAATCAAATTTCAAAAAAGTTCCCTATTGGTAAAGTAGAAGGAGAATTTCTATGGCAAAAGAAAAAGAAAATTTATCCGCTGATGCGTTAGATGAAACGCTGAAGCAAATTCAAAAACTATTTGGCAAAGGCGCTGTCATGCGCTTAGGCGAAAGAGAAGCAGTCGATGTCGACGCTATTTCATCAGGTTCATTACTTCTTGATGAAGCTTTAGGTGTCGGTGGTTATCCAAAAGGTAGAATCATCGAAATCTTTGGTCCTGAAAGTAGTGGTAAGACCACACTTGCTCTTCACGCTATTGCTGAATGTCAAAAACAAGGTGGCCGTGCCGCCTTCATCGATGCCGAACACGCTATCGATCCTATCTACGCTAAAAATCTCGGAGTGGACATTAACGAATTAATCCTCTCCCAACCAGACAACGGGGAACAAGCTCTTGAAATCGTTGAAATGCTCGCTGGTAGTGGCAGCATCAATTTAATCGTCGTTGACTCTGTGGCCGCTTTAGTGCCTCAAGCCGAATTAGACGGTGAAATGGGTGATTCCTCTGTTGGTTTACAAGCCCGTCTCATGTCCAAAGCAATGAGAAAGATTGCGGGTATTCTCAATAAGAAAGAATGCGCTGTTATCTTCATCAACCAATTAAGAGAAAAAGTTGGTGTTATGTACGGTAACCCAGAAACAACCAGTGGTGGTCGTGCTCTTAAGTTCTACGCTTCCATTCGTATTGATATCAGAAGAACAGAAGCCATTAAACAAGGCGCTGATATCATCGGTAATACTTGTAGAGTGAAGATCGTTAAGAACAAAGTATCCCCACCATTTAAGCAATGTGAAATCGATATCATCTATGGTCAAGGCATCTCTAAAGAAGCGGAAGTTTTAGACCGCGCTGTTGAACTTGGCATCATCAAGAAGAGTGGTGCTTGGTTTGAATACAAAGGCAATAAGATTGCTCAAGGTAGAGAAGCTGCTAAGACATATATCAAAGAAAACGAAGACGTCTTTGAAGAATTACTCGCTCAAGTTAAAAACGGCGAAGTAAAGTAAACAATAAATCTTTCCAAAAAAGTAGAAAAGTTTTTTCCGCTGTTTTCGTCGTACCTTTTAAATAACTAAATCGTCAAAGACAAGACGCTAAAACTCGGAACGAATACCTCCTGGCACACTGTGAAAGGAGGTGATACGTAATGAAACAAGTTAAGGAAATCAAATTTGTTTTGATCCTTATTGTGATTTGCCTCTTTCTATGCCTGTTGTTAAAACTGACATAAAAAAAGAACCCTTTTGACTATGACCTAAAGTGTCAGGAGGATTCGTTCTTCGGTTACATTATAACAAATAGCACGTCAAAGACAAGACACTAAAACTCGGGACGGAATACCTCCAAGATCATATGAATCCTATTCGTATGGAAAGGAGGTAAGTACTACATGAAAGATGATGCTAGAGAAGTTTTAAAGCTTCTTAAAATCACCCTTTTTTGTCTCTTGTTTGTTTTGGTAATTTGTTTGCTAAAATAAAAACAGAGCCAATGACTTGGTGTAGCTGCTGAGTCAGGTCTTGGGGGCTCCGTTCTTCAGCTACATTATAACATGCAAAATATCAAAGGCAAGACGCAAAACCGTTAAAAAAGAAGCCTCCCTACGACTTTTAATCTGACCCCCTTTTATTACAATCCATTTATAGCAAATAACATCATAAAAACAAGAAGTCGACAAATAAGGAAGTATCCATATTTGGACTTTTTCTTTGCGATAACGTTTTATTAGTTTATAATAAATTCGTACCCTCGGAAGGTACTTACCTATAGATCTCATTCGAGAACTTTGTTACCAGGTTCGCCTGTTGATTATATAAAAATGCAACTTCCCTGATTTATTTTAGGGGCATTTTAGGTAAAGTCTATCTATAGACTAATACTAGTATCACACTAATAGAAAGGATAATTTATTATGCCAACTATGCCAATTTGGTTAGGTATTGTTATTGGTATTGTTTGCTTGCTTTTAGGTGTGGCTTTAATGTTTTTAATTCCATTTATTAGAAACAACATCGCTAAAAACAATGCGAAGAAAATCATTCGCGAAGCGGAAATTAAAGCGGAACACATTACTAAAAACGCACAACTCGATGGTAAGCAAGCTGTTAACGAACTAAAGCAAGAAGCTAACCGTGAAATTCACGAAAGAAAACAAGAATTACAACAACAAGAAAAATCACTACAACAAAGAGAACAAAGCATCGATAGAAGAGATGCCGCGTTACTCGCCAAAGAAAATTCTTTAGATGAAAAGAATGAAACATTATCTCGTAGACTCAAAGAATTAGACCGTAAAGAAGCTACCTTACAAGAAAAGATTGATTCAATTATTGTCGAACTCGAAAAGGTCGCTCAAATGTCCACACAAGAAGCTAGAGATGAACTCTTCGCAAGAGTGGAATCTAAAGTCAGTAAAGAAATTGCTGCCTTCGTCAAACAAAAAGAAGAAGAAGCCAAAGAAGAATGCGATGAAAAGGCTAAAGAATTATTGGGCTTAGCCCTCTCGAGATACGCGCAAGACGTCACCAGTGAAAAGACAGTTTCAGTTGTCGCTTTACCAAGTGATGAAATGAAAGGCCGTATCATCGGTAGAGAAGGAAGAAACATTCGTTCCTTAGAACAACTCTTAGGTGTTGACTTAATCATTGATGATACTCCAGAAGTCATTACCGTCTCTTGCTTCAACCCAATTAGAAGAGAAATCGCTAGACTCTCTTTAGAAGCTCTTATTAAAGACGGACGTATCCAACCAGGAAGAATTGAAGAAATCGTTGAAAAGACGAAAAAAGAAGTCGATGAAAGTATTCATAAAGCCGGTCAAGAAGTGGCCTTCAAACTTGGTTTACCAAGAATCAACAAAGAATTATTAGACTATGTCGGTAGATTAAAATACCGTACCTCATACGGACAAAACGCTTTAGACCATTCAGTAGAAGTGGCTTACTTATGTGGTATCATGGCCGCGGAACTCGGTTTAGATCAAAACTTAGCGAAACGCGCTGGCTTATTACATGACGTTGGTAAAGCTGCTGACTTCGAAATGGATGGTAGCCACGTTGAAATCGGTGTTCGTCTTGCTAAAAAGTACGGCGAAAACGATGTCGTCATTAATTCCATTGAATCTCACCATGGGGATGTTCCAGCGAAATACATCATTGCTAACTTAGTGCAAGCCGCTGATACATTAAGTGCTGCTCGTCCAGGTGCCCGTAGTGAAATCCTAGAAAACTACATCAAACGTATTGAACAACTCGAAGAAATTTGTAAGTCATACGATGGCGTTTATCAATCTTACGCTATGCAAAGTGGCCGTGAACTCAGAGTTATGGTCATCCCAGAAAAGATTGATGATATCGGTGCCTTTAAATTAGCTAGAGACATCAAAGAAAGAATTGAAAATGAAATGACCTACCCAGGTCAAATTAAAGTTTCTGTCATTCGCGAATATCGAGCGATTGAAACCGCGAAATAGTGACCCTATTTCATAGAAAGAAAACATTTTGAAGATATTATTTATTGGTGATGTGGTCGGTCGAGTAGGTCGCCGCATGTTAAAAGAAAGAGTCCCTTATTACGTTAACAAATACGAAATCGATTTTGTTATCGCTAATGGGGAAAACGCCACGCATGGTAAAGGTTTAAATAGAAATCACTATTTCGAACTTTTAGATGCGGGAGTGGATGCGATTACTTTAGGCAATCACTATATGTCTAAAAGCGATATCCTCCGTTACATCGATCAAGTGGATCGTTTGATTAGACCATATAACTTACTTAAGGAATTCCCTGGTGAAGGTAGTGTGGTCTTTGATGTTAATGGTATCTCTGTGAGAGTCACTAATATCCTTGGCAGTGCTTTCATGGATGAGCAAGTTAACGCTCCATATTATTCTATTCTCACCATCTTAGATGAAGAAGAACCAGCCACGGTCCATATCGTGGACTTCCACGCTGAAGCAACAGGTGAAAAGCAATCTCTTGCTTATGCGTTAGATGGCAAAGTAACCGCGGTCTTAGGGACACATACTCATGTGCAAACTAACGATGCTCATATCTTACCAAATGGTACCGCCTTTATCTCTGATGTTGGCATGACTGGCTTTGCGGATGGAGTTTTAGGTTCTACGAAAGAAACAGTGGTCAATAAACTCATATACGGTCAACAGAGCAAATTCCAAACCCCAGATGAAGGTAGAGGTATCTTCTCCGCAGTGGTCATTGATATTGATGATAATACGGGTTTGTCCACTAATATCTTCCCAATTTATTATTTAGAAAATGAAAACTAAGATTATTAACACCCCTGATATGTTAAAAGCGGCGTCAAGAAGAAAAGCGCCGACTGTTTTCGTGCCTGCATCTTTTGATAAGAAGGATGATTTAGAAGCGCTTGTTAAGGGTGAAAAGTATTATATCCATACCTATGGCTGTCAAGCTAATGTCCGTGATGAAGAAACAATGAGAGGCATGCTTGAAGATGTTGGTTATATACAAACCCAAGATCCAAAAGAAGCTCAACTTATCATCATCAATACATGCGCTGTGAGAGAAAACGCGGAAGATAAAGTGTATGGTGAAATCGGTAATCTTAAAATCTTAAGAAAGAAAAATAAAAAGCTCATCTTAGCCATCTGTGGCTGTATGGTGGAACAACCAGAAATCTTAAAAAGATTAATGGATACATTTAAAGAAGTGAACTTATATTTTGGGACTCATGAAATCCCAGAATTATATTCACTTATCTATCAAGTTAAAACTGAAGATAAAACAGTAGTGGCGATTGAATCAAAACCTGGTGAAGTTATTGAAGTTAAACCAGCGAGAAGAAATAACGAGTATAAAGCGTTCGTTAATGTTATCTATGGCTGTGATAAATTCTGCTCATACTGCATTGTTCCATATACTAGAGGCAAAGAAAGAAGCCGTCATTATCAAGATGTTTTAGATGAATGCCAAGAACTTATCAATCAAGGCTATCAAGAAATCACTCTTCTTGGTCAAAACGTTAATGCGTATGGCAAAGATTTAGACGAAGGCAAAGACTTCGCTGATTTATTAGAAGCGGTCGCAAAACTCGGTATTCCACGCCTTAGATTTACCACCTCTCATCCTTGGGATTTTTCAAGCAAGATGATTGATGTTATTGCTAAATATCCTAACATCATGAAATTCATTCATTTACCAGTGCAATCCGGTAATGATAGAGTCCTTAAAGCGATGGGTAGAAGATACACTAGAGAACAATACCTTTCACTCGTGAAAGAAATGAGAGAAAAGATTCCTGGTTTAAGCTTATCCACTGATATCATCGTGGGCTTCCCAAATGAAACAGAAGAAGAGTTTAAAGACACTCTTTCCTTAGTGGACGAAGTCAAATATGAAGCTGCTTTTACATTTATCTACTCTCCAAGAAAAGGCACACCTGCAGCGAAGATTGAGGATAACATTTCTAAGGAAGATAAAACAAGAAGATTCTTAGAACTTGTTAAACACTTAGAAGTCCATATTGAAGAGCATTCTAAATCACTCGTTGGTAAGACATTTGATATCTTAGTTGATGGAGTGAGCAAGAACGATAAAGAAATGTATTCTGGTTATACTGAAGAAAATAAACTAGTTCACTTCAAAGGCTGTGATCAACTAATTGGTAAAATCATTAAAGTAAAAATTATTGAATCTCATACCTATTCATTAATTGGAGAAATCGTCAATGGATAAGGTACTTGAAAAGGCTAAAGAACTTAGGACCGCTATTGAGGAAACTAATGAGTATAAAGAGTATATGCTCAATAAGAATGCATTAGAAAATAGCGAGGACGTGATAGCGTTAAAGCATGATATTGCTAACTTAAAAGCTAAAGGAAAATACGAAGAAGCCAAGAACTTAGAAGCCTTATATAACGCTCATCCATTAGTCAATAATTACGAAGCTAGTAAAGAAGCTTTGTATCAATTATTGAAGACCATCGAAAATATAATCAAATAAATGCGATAATTTCGCATTTTTTTGTGCTATGATATACGCATGCTACTCGTAATAGTGGGTCCAACAGGTTCAGGAAAGACTTCCATCGCTTTGAAATTAGCGGATTTTTATCACGCTCCAATCATCAACGCGGATGCTTTTCAAATCTATCAAGAAATGGATATTGGTACCGCGAAAGTCGAAAGAGGTAGTGAAGACTATAAACGTCATTACTTATTAGACATCGTTAAACCAAATCAAAGCTATTCCGTGAAAGAATATCAAGACGACTTTAGAAAAGTATACGCTGAACTTAAAAAGCAATATCAAAACATTATTGTCGTGGGTGGTACTGGTCTATACATTAAAGCCGCTTTATATGACTATGCTTTTGAAGATGAAGAAGAAGCGGATATCTCTGATTTAGAAAACCTCTCTAATGAAGAACTCGCTGATATCTTAAATAAGTTAGATCCAAAAGCTTTTGAAACTATCCACATGAATAATCGTAAAAGAGTAATAAGAGCCATTCAAATCGCTAGAACTCATGATATGAATAAGAGTGAATCTATCGATAAGCAAGAACATAAACTTATCGTTGATGATGAAGTGAAATTCCTGTTCTTAAATCCAGAAAGACAAGCCTTATATGAGAACATCAATAAACGTGTTGATATCATGTTTAATGAAGGCCTTCTTGATGAAGTAAAAGGCTTGTTAAATAAATACGAATTATCCCGTACCGCAAAAGCGGCTATCGGCTATAAAGAAGTTATCGATTATTTAGATAACAAATGCTCTTTAGAGGAATGCAAAGAACTCATCAAAAAGAGAACAAGAAACTACGCTAAAAGACAAGTCACATTCTTTAAGCATCAATTACCATGTAAAGAATATGCTTCTAAGGAAGAATTATTAAAGGAGTTTATCCATGAATAACATCTTTGATCGTTCTATCGGTTTATTAGGCGAAGATAACTTCAAACTCATCCAAGATAAGGTTATCGCTATTTTTGGTTTAGGTGGTGTTGGTGGTACTTGCCTTGAAGCTTTAGCGAGAACTGGTTTACAACATTTCCTTCTTATCGACTTTGATAAAGTTGATCCATCTAACTTAAATAGACAAATTCTCTATACCCAAAAAGACATTGGAAGAAATAAAGTGGACGCTGCAAAAGAAAGAATCCTTTCTATCAATCCAGAAGCGGATATCCGTATCTTCAATCAAAAAGCCCAAGACTTTGACTTCAATCAAAAAATAGATTTCATCGTGGATGCGATTGATGATGTTAATGGTAAGTTATTCATCTTAAAGAACACTCAAGAAAAAGATATTCCACATATCATGTCTTTAGGTATGGCTAATAGATTCGACCCATCTAAAGTGAAGATTGCTAAACTCAATCAAACACATAACGATCCATTAGCGAAGAAACTCCGCTACATGGTCAAAAAACAAGGTTTAAATACTTCAAATATAAATGTTGCAATTAGTGAAGAACTACCACAAAAGAATGGTGAAATATTATATTCCACCATGATGGTGCCTTCTTCAGGAGGATTATCCCTTGCAAAATTTATTTTGGAGTCCATAATATATACAAAATAAGGAGTGCATAAATATGGCAAACATTTTTGACATTGCAAAACGTATTAACATTGATGAAAAGTACATCATTCCATTTGGTTATGATAAGGCTAAAATCTCATTAAAAATCATGGATGAATTAAAAGATCGTCCAAATGGTAAATTAGTCTTAGTGACTGCGATTACCCCCACAAAAGCGGGTGAAGGTAAAACCACAACCTCTATCGGTTTACACGATGGATTAAATTATATTGGTGTTCCTTCTTTAGTCTGCTTAAGAGAACCATCCTTAGGTCCAGTCTTTGGTATTAAAGGTGGCGCTACCGGTGGTGGTAAAGCTCTCGTCGTTCCAAGTGAAGACATCAACTTACATTTCACTGGTGATATGCACGCCCTTACCAGTTCTATTAACTTAATTGCCGCTTGTATTGATAACTCCATCTGGCAAGGTAATGAATTAAGAATTAATC
>JAEEGH010024027.1_pt1 | contig 12340 bp, 20 predicted proteins | sample 9134181 | NCBI WGS metagenome assembly JAEEGH01 (sample SAMN16246544, study PRJNA631951) | gut metagenome | biome: gut microbiome; feature: rumen; material: DP-attached | host: Bos | place: Iran: Karaj | collected 2018-10
TATGCTCAGGCAGAAAATCGTTCAGAATGAATTCGGCCACATCCGCCATCGTCGTGTAGTGGATATGCAACAAACCGGCAACAGCCTTCCAGAACTTTCCAAGGAAAGCGGCAACCTTATCAAGGATGCTCTCTGGGTCGTTCTTACCATCTACATACTTCGTCAGACGCTCGAAACCGCGCTGACCGCTGAAATGTGCAAGACATTCGTCGGCAATCTCATCATCGGTATGCAAATCCGGGTACTGCTCTCTGACATAATTCCAAATGTCAGGAGTATCTTTCATCATCTGAACGATATTGGCCCATTCCTTCTGGTTCTGCTGACGCATAACAGCAGCCCAGAGGTGGGTATATTCATGCAGCGGCCAGTCGGCACGCGCAATATTCAAATCAACATAGAATGTTCCCGTGCTACGGTCAACAAAACCATACACACGATGATCGTTGTAACGGAACACATTAGAATGATAAATGTTTGGTTCTATAGAATCATCTCTATATTCACCATATTGCAAAAGATTATCAAAGCCGTTAATAATTCTTTTTGCAATTTCATCCTTATTCATTTTTGAGGGATCATAAATCCACTCAGAATAAGGATTCAATATTTCCTTGTTCGGATTATGTTCACCATCCTTATATATAACAATACTTATTCTTTCATCAGTTCCTGCTTTACCAATTCTATCACCAGAAGCAGGATGAGTAGAAACACGAAATCTAACCGTTTCACCTTCCCTATCACCTCCAAGGTAATAATCATTATAAAAAGATTGGGAAGAAAGAGACTTTTGTAACCCAATAGAACGAGAAATACCCCTTACAATACCAGCCGCATTACCGTCTTTTATCAAAATTCCACCAGAATTTTTAATTTTTTTCAATTTAATTTTGGCTAACTCAGTATTTCTCTGTAAATTTGCACCATCTTTTGAGTTTGGTAAGGGATGACGGCTTAGGTGATCCTTCCGACTTGAAAGTAGGCTATCAGATGATGAATTGCCTGCGACCTCACCGTTCCGCTCGCTGACTGCTGACTTTTGGTGTTATTCCGTCGAATTTGACAGATTTTTGCCACAAACGGAATGAAATGGCCTTCTGACAGCGGACTGCGCCCGGATTTGTGTCAGGATCCTGTGTTTTTTCCGTTTCCATTCCGTTTCAGGGCTTTTTCAACGGAAAATGATGGAATGGGCGTTTTACCGATGCAGATGGAAATAGGGAACCGTCTCACGACGACCCCCTATCATCTTAAATATGGAAAAAGTTCAGAATTATCTATATTGTCTTTTCAAAGTAGAATCTGTAACCACTGGCTACTTTTCGGACTCTTCTGATGATGGCTCCGTGACGGGAGCAATGCCATCCATCACATACACTTTCTTGTTTGGCTCGTGTACCTGATCTGTCATCCTATCAGCTCTGTTCATGACATAGTAGCTGACAACCAGAGGTGTTACCATCAGATAAACAATGTAAACGGCAATGGCTATTGCCAAACTGCCTACTCCAATTTTAAAAAACTTGTTTGCATCCATACTCTTTTAACCTCTTTCCTAATGAATTACTTTAAAATGACAGCAATGAGCATAGCGATGGCCAGCAACCATCCAAGAATCGTCCAGATAACAAACTGGTGCAGATAGCGGGCCTGCTTGTGCTTCAGCCGCTCGATTTCGTTCATGTTCAGCATGTGCTCGCCAAAGTAGTAGTAGAAGGTATCTTCACATATACGCTTCACATGTTTGGCTATCTTTACACGGCTCTCCTGTGGAATCTTGAATAGTGTCTTCTCAAAGTCCCCTGTCGGGGTGATGTTATACTCTGCACATGAGCACTGGAACTCATGGCGGTCGCTTTCCACCTCACCATAGCGTTTGCGAAGCAGATTGCATGAGAAGTCAATTTTCACCACACCCTCTTTATCGTAAATCTCACGGGCACGTTCCTCAATCTTCTTGGCTTTCATCTGAGCCATTTGCACCAGTCGGTTGTAGTCCGATTGCGTCAGCTCCACCTTGGGGTTGACGTAGGTATCTTTTAGAATCTTCTCTATCATAGTCTTATTCCTCCTTATCTAATAATGTTGCTTCAAAGATCTTCTTGCCGTCGCTATTGGTGATAACTACGGTGTCCTCGCCGGGGTGTTCCTCACACCACTTGCGAAGGTAGAACTCGAAGAGTCCAATCATTTCGCCCTCCGTGATAGGACGGCGATCCATACTCATTGTCTGTGGCCCTTTCTTCGTGGGCTTCTTTTTCTTCGCAAGGTAGGCGTTCTGCCAACCTGTAACGATTACATAATCTGTTGCTGCCATAACTTCGATATTATCTTGATCTGTGGATAGTATGACCCGGTTCGTCCTGTCCACCTGTATCTATATCAGGATAGATGACATCTTGGCGTGACTCCTGACGGGCAGGAACCTGCTGCAATGCCTGTTGCTGTTGACTGTTACCGCCAAACAGACCCAATGAGAGTGCAGCAAGGAGTCCACCGGCAATCTTACCCATCCAACCGAAACCGCCAAAAAGTAGAAATGCACTGGCGACAAGGCCAAGCATACTGCCTGTGCCACCATTGAACAGACCACCGATGAGGTTGCTGATGCCTCCGAAGAGATTGCCGAACAGGCCACCACCCTGACCGGTGCCGCCTCCAGTCAAGGCAGCTTTGGTGTCGTTAATAAGTTCTGGTACTTTATCAAGCCCTTTATTGACATAATCAAGTCCCTTATTTGTGGCATCCAATCCCTTTGATACGGCAGAGCCTGCCTTTTCGACAACCTCTACACCAGTATTCAACAATTGTTCACCAGGCACATGGCCCGTAGTCATGTACTTCCAACCGCCGTATGCCAACAAAGCCCCCTTGGTATGACTGCCAAGGCCACCAAGCATCCTCCAGCCTCCGGTGGCTACGGCCTTTGTTCCTTTTACTGTTCCTTTAATTATTCCGAATCCCATAATATAACCCTTTCTTTTTTATCATTTTGATTCAAAATCGAATGGCCCATAAATAATGCGTACTGCGTAAGGCTTATCGGATATCAAGCCTGACTCTTTGTAGTCCACGATGTCAATGCAAATGGCAAAGCCGAGGTTCTTATCTGTAGGAACTGGCGCAATGCCACCGTATGACTCGAATTTGTTGCCGTTGTCGAGATCCACAAAGTTAGCATAGAGTTTACTCAGCAACTCATGGAACTCTCTCTTTATGCTTATGGCATCACTCTTTGTCCGGCAGTCAACTCCAAAGATGGCACCATTGAAGATACCATCTGACTGAAACAGGAAGTGCATCCAGTCGAACTGTATTCCTTCGTATTGTGTATCCGAAAACCGCAGATTATCTTTGGTGGAAGTTTGAAGATCTGGCTCGCCAAACTTCACTTCAAGATTCTTTCTCGTTTCCCCGTAGGGTGTTCCAAAGGGTATGTTACAAATCCCTTTCACCATGTTTGCCTCCAGAACTACCTTCCAAAAGGCATCGGAGGACTCTCCATCAGCAACAGTCATCGTAATCATTTCACCGTCTGGGAGAGCGTAGGACATTTCCTTGCCGGTGATATTACATCTTGACACCACATTTGAAATCAAAATTCTGGCGGCTGGTGGAACTTGTTGGGCACTATCCAAAAGCGGAGTCGTGTCAATAGCGACCACTCTTTTGTCTGTGGACTCTAAGGCTGCAAATGAACTTGTGAATAGGGTAGCAGCCAACCCTAATAATACTATCCTTTTCATCTTCTGTTATGTTTTAATAATCCAATATTCTGCTTACTTCGCTTGCCCTCTTCCACCTGTCTAAGGCGTCATGAGCGATGTCCGAATGTGACTTTGGAATAATACCTGCCGTTGCCTGATTCCATACATCCGTCAGATTATGATAGGCAATGCTGATGGCAAGCATACGGAGTTTTCGGTTCATTCGTGCCAGTGCGTCTGACAATTCCCAAAGCATTTCCGTGCGCTCTGCGCCGGTCATCATGTTTTCGCTGCCACCTTTGGCGATTGATACTTTCAACAGTCGGTAAGTTTTGACAAACTCCTGCGCTACCTCCATATAGAGATCGTTCATTGCCAGTGTGGCACCGATGCCTACGGGATTGGCATTGATGGCACGATGTAACTCATAGAGGTGCTGCAGGGTCTCGACACCATCAGCATAGAGCGTGGTGCCAGCCTTAATGGCTTCGGCATACCCTCGCACTGTTTTCAGGTAGGAGTTGTATTTTGACTCCCACCCCTTCATGATGGTGAACTCGGTAGCAATGGCACCTTGGCGTACCGCCGTCTTCTGCATACCATTCGACTGGCTCTTTATTTTTGAATTTAAAGTGTCAGTTCCCTGTTTAATAACGGCAACTTCCAAAGGATTTGAAGATGCCACCTGCGAATGGCCCCAAATCGGTATGGAAGATAATAATCCTACAACGAATATTCGCAATAATCCTTTCATAATCTCCCTGCTTTTATTGTCCTAATAATCTACTCCCGATGCTTGTAGGGCACCGCGTTTCCAACGCTCGAAGGCACTACCGCACATCTCGCCTATCGTCTTAGCTTGATAGAGAGAACGCTTGAAATAATGCGTCCTTACAGTCACATACTTCCAGATAACATAATAGGTATGATCGATGCAATTCCGGATGTTATCAAGGCTCTCATTAATGCTCTCCATCACTGTAAGAAGTTTCTCCGTAGTGATATGTCGCAAACCACTGGCATACTGCGCCAACTCTATCAGACTATTTATAAGCTGTTGACCGTCTTCGCCGACCTGTTCAACACAGCGACGACAGGCACCGACAATGATAGTGTCAGAGGACACAATATTTCCCTGTAGAGTACATTTGTTCATGAAGTCCTCTATCAGAGTAGATAACTGACTGACTTTGTCTGACACGTCAGAATAGGTGTTTCTGACATTCACCACCGTCACACCGCTTTTATAGATGACATCAATAATATCAAAACACTTGGTGTATTTGTCGAGTTTCACATTCAACGAGTCGTATTCAACACCCGCCTCCTTACTGTACTTATGCAACAGTTCGTTAGCCTGCTCCAGACCGCTACGGGCCAACAGCACACTACGAACACGCTTATGGTCGTCAATCAACGCTTCAACGGACAGGAAGTCGAAACTCCACTGTGCACGGCCAGCCAGCGGCATCAACATGAGAAACAGTAATATGCCGATTAACCGTCTGCCGTTATTGAATCTGATAGTTCTCATTTTATTTGTTTTTTGTTTGTCATATTAATCGTCTATGCCTGCTACACCTGTATTGGCTAACTTCCATCGTCCAAGCGCAGAACGTGCGACCAATCCAAGTTTGGTCTTCGGTAAAGGACGGATTTTTGTTGAGTCCCTTTTTATCATCTTTTCGTAACGGAGATAACTGATATACTCGCATACCTCAGTATTCTTTTCAAGAATATCCTTGTAGATAGCAAGATACTGTTCCTTACGCATGCCTTGGGGCATATATGCGTCACGGACAGCCTGCAGACCGCAGTTGAGACAGTTGTAGCGCTCCATCCAAATAATATATACTTTGGCCGGAGCACCCTCCGTTGTCAACTTCTCGATATTCTTCTTAAAAATATCAAGTTTATTCTCTATCTTGCCTTTCTCAACCTGCCAGGCTACATCGGTAACACCTGGTGTTCGGTCAGCGATATTCAAGGCTTCGACACGCTTACGCTCGTTCAGCGCACTGTCAAGGGCTTCGGCGTGACCTTCCTCCTTGTTAAGTTCCAAATGCATCTGGGTGCGAAATAACTGTTTGTTAGTCATCATAGCACCGTTGCGGTAACTCTTATGCAGGGCATCGTAATAGAGATCGGGCGTGAAACTACCAATTCCAACCTCGCCGATAGTGAACTGGTTCATCACAGAACTGTCATGGTTATAGGTCACAGACTGCGCTTTTGCGCCGACAATGACCGAGGCCAATAATGATATTACAAATACAGATCTTCTCATACTCTTTATTTTTTTATCGTCTTAATCCTTTATTGATGGTTATATCTTTTGCTATTTCGTCGAGCACCTTATCCAGTCGCTCCAGTTGCTCTTTGTTGAGTGCATGGATGCAGTCAATGGCTACTTTCTGTGCCAGGATCTTACGATGAGCAATGTCTGATTCCTCACTGATTCTGACTCCAGGCGTGCTGATGGCCTTGTAATAGTCATTGAATGAGTCCTGAAGCCAGCGGATGTTCCTGTGTAAACCGTTACCGGTGATGTGCTCAATGGCGTACTGAGATGTTTCGGCACGAAGTTTAGCTATCTTTGGATCAACCGTCGCTGCTGCTGTCCGACTTCGATTCGTGTCTATGGTTCTGATGACAAGTCCCTTCCTCTTCGCCGTCTCGATCATGTTTTTAGTTCCGCGCGACTGACCGTCCCAGAAGGCTATCAGGGCATCGGCATTATCTGCCATTTTCGCGTTCCTGATTGGACCGGCTTTCTTCTCATCATTCAACCAGTCTGCGGGGAACTGGCGGATCTCATAGCCTCGCTCCCTGGCATATCGTTCACCCAGACGGTCGGCACCTCTGGCAGTGCCACTAACTATAATTATATTGCTATCCTGTCTTTTAGAGGACAGGATGGCATCGCATTTATCACGCAACAACTGGTAGTCGCTGAAATCTCGCGTTCCTGCGATTATGACCCGAAATTCTGGTTTGCTCTTTTCTGAATTTTCCATAAGACTTATTTTCCGCAAAGATACAAAGTATCTTCGTGGTTCGACTTCCTGAAAAATAAAAAGTCATATATTAACGTTTTAACGACCATCAAGGGCGGTAAAACACCTCAAAGCGGGTGAAAATGAAACGGGAACAGGATTTTTAGACCTTCACAAAGGTGTAAAGAAATTTGCTGAAACGGGCATTTTACCGATGCCGGAAGGAAAAATGACCTCATATAAAGGCCATACGCAGCATTTCACGACTGTGCCGGTATAGTTATACCTCCCTTTTTGGGGTGAAATAAAAATTCCTGACACATAGAATTATAGACATGTCTATAGTTTAAGTATCAAAGGGATAGATATCCCAATAGTGCAGGGCATCGTCTGGAGACTGGCCGTAGATGTCGATGTAGTCCGTCACCTCCTGCTCCAGGTGGTACGGCTTCGCTATCTCGATAGCCTGCTGTCGGGTGAACCTCGACGCGGCCACATGTTCCAGATGCCGCTTGATAAGTAACTCCTTGTATGGAATGATCTTAGGAAACTTCATTTCTTTGTTTGTTTTTAATGAGCTGCCACCATTGGAGTCGAAGAACACGAACTTAATCGCACGATCCTCCAACAGGCAGCAGCTCTTATCATGTGCCGTTTACTCTACACCCTCCATCAGTACGGTTATGGCACGTTCCTGGGCCTGATCGACTGTCAGACCGTCACGCCGACGTTCCTCAAACTCCTTCTCGGCCAGTTCTGCACGGGCCTCGATGAAGTCATCGACATCCTTCCGAGGGTCATCGGTATCGACCAGGTACTTCTTAAGGTACAGTCGATAATATGACAGTTCCTTGCTCATAGCAGTGTCAATCAGGAATCCCGTAAATCACAGTGACGGTGGCACCAGTACTGTGCAGTAGTACAGCGATGGTACGCCCGCCAATCGTGCCGGTACCAGAGTATACCGTATCCCCCTTTTTGCTACTCTCATCATCTTTCGTCAGCGTCATGTTATACCGCTTCTCGATTTCTGAAATGATGTAAGTCGCATTGCCAGTGATGTAGGTCACAGAAACCATGCTCAGCCCTTGGTTACGTCCGAGGAAGGTGTAAGTGACAGTCGTAGTGTTCTTGCCGTTTTGGTACAGCAGTGCATAGTCATTGCTGCCCTCGACCAACTCCCAGCCGGACATGTAAGCCTTTACATGGTCGGTGTTGCTTCCCCAGTCGAAGCATGGTTCGTAGTACGTAACAGTACCTGATACTTCCTGTCCTGGCAGGTCATCATCATCATCACCGCCGCAGGCAATGAATGTGGTACACATGCAGCCCATCAGGGCCAGCATCATCAACTTTGTAAAAACACTCTTATTCATTTTTTTTTCGAGTTGTGTCCCTGGTCGGCCAGTAGGAACCTGTTTCCGTTAAGGAGTGAGCCGCCACCTATGAAGGCACTCCCTGATTAATTTGGAAACTGGAGGCCCTTCCCTCCGTGGAATGTTGAAGCTCGCGCTGTCAGCGGGTCGTTGACCCCAAATCGTGGTTGCGGTTTCCGCACAACTCGAAACCTTTTAACGTCGTCACCTACACTGGGTCTGGACGGAATACTCTCGTATTCGGGTGCAAAAGTACAAATTTCTTTGTAATTTGCAAATTCTCTTACCTTTTAGTCGTCCAAGCGCTTCAATTCAGTCTCTACTTTCTTTGTATATGCTTGGCCCCTCGACACGAGGTATCTGAAATTCACCACATCGTCGACTATCTCGATATGAAATGTGAAAAATGCACGGTAGCCACCGATGCGAATACGGTATACCGAATGATAGCCTACGAGACGGGTGCAATCTGTTATGTCTTCAATGCCTTGTGCTGCTTTAACTTCTTTGATGACATCGAGGACACTATTGAGTTGCTTGCCGGATAGTCGGTCAACCGCCTTGGAAAAGCTCTTTGAAATCTTGATTTTCATAGCCCATATTTCTTTTCAAAGGCTGTTTGTTCTTCATCACTGAGCATTTCCATGCCTTCAGGATCCGTCTGCTGTAGATACCTGTATACGGCTGCGTCATCGTATGACTCGACAATCTCATCAAGGCTGCTCTCAATGAACTTTTTCAGGTTGGTGCCACGACTGGCGGCTATAACAGACAGTCCCCTGAATGTGTCTGGCTTGATGTCTATGACCTTACGCCTCATAGCAGGCTTGGAGGTCGTTTTCCTAACTGTTGCATCCATAATTCTCTGAATTTTGGTGCAAATATACATAATATATATGATATATACAAATTATTCGGAGTATTTAACATTCAAAACATCGTTGACGCGCATCTGAATAACCTTGGCTGATGGCTTTTCTAAATCTGCAGTAGCATGTAGGTACTCTTCGCATTCAGACCAGAACTGCCGTTCCTCGCGCCAAACAAGATACAATATCTGTCGTTTGTCACTTACAATGTTTGCTTTCAGAATGGGTGCATCCTTGCCCCATGCCTTACGACACAGACTAAGGAACTTTGCAACATCTGCTACCCTAAACCATTTGTCTTCATGGCATCTGATACCTACCAATACATGCTCTGGAAAGCTCTCAACCTTCAGATATTCGTTTGAAATCATAAGCTGAAAGGCAGAGTTATCCCACCATTCAAATGATTTCCTACCGAACCGTCGAAGTTCATTGAGATATCTGACGACTTCTATTCTTTCATTCTTTGTTTCCATATTTTGTATTATATAATATATATTTAATTATAACTTTGAGCGCAGTCCGCTCTTAATCTCAATACCTTCCATGCGCAGGTATTTATAAACAGTATTGCGCGATTTGATACCCGTCGTGCGCATGATGGCCGACACACTGTTACCGTTGCGGTAAAGTTGGGCGCACATATTCGCCTTTTCTGGCTTCGGCTGCTTCGGCCTGCCAAATCTGACGCCCTTTTTCTTGGCTTCTCTCCTACCCTCTGCAGACCTCTCTTTTATCAAGTCGCGTTCAAACTCGGCGAGGCTGGCAAAAATATGCATTATTAGTTTGCCGGTGGTGCTGCCTGTATCGATGTTATCCCTTAATGATACCAGGCTAACATTCTTCTGCTGAAGTTGCTCAATGATTGCCAGAAGATCCTTCATGTTGCGCCCTAATCGATCCAACTTGTAAATTACCAGGCTATCACCGTCACGCAGGTACTCCAGAACGGCTTTTAATTCCGTCCTGTCCCCTACTCCACTAACCTTCTCGGTGTAAATCTTCTCACATCCGGCATCGGTAAGGGCTGACACCTGCATATCGAGGTTCTGGGATGTGGTACTCACACGGGCATATCCTACTCTCATAGATAATGATCGCCATAGCTTACGTACTCCAGACGGATTTCCACACAGTCATCCTCCTGAGTCTTTTTCACTCCTGGACATGGAACCTGATGTTTCCCGTTCTGTATTCTGAACCCGCCTAACTTCTCATGGTCTGGGTATGCTTCATTGATGGCTTCTATTATTCTGTTAATCCACCAAGAATCCACCATATCAGTAACCACGAAGGAAATCCCCTCTGCCCTCTCTCCGTTGTAATGGAACAGATTTACTCGCCCGTAGGTCTTACAAACCTTACTGACAATGCTTTTGATTTTCTTTTCGTCGTACATAGATACTGTATATTTAAATCCCACTTCACAAAATCGTCGTTTTTATACACTTGTGCAAGTCCTGGATCCCGCTGTTCCGGGCGCAGTTCGCACTGTTCACTTTACTCCTAACTTTTTTGCACACTCAGGACAATAGCAGATGCGGTGGTTCTCACCGAACACCCACCCTTTGGGAATACCCTTGTCTGGATCCTGCACTGCTGACAACTTACCGCAGTTATCACAGCCGTATTGAATCAATTCATATACTGCCATAATTCTATTCCTCCTTAATTTGATGATCCATAAGGCTTATCTCTATCATACATGTGGTGTTCCTGCTGGAAACTCCAAATAATAAGAGCAATTATTGCCGCAATCACAGCAATCAACACAACCGGTATAACGACCTCATGTGGGGCAAATACCAAGAAAGCACTAAATAAACTACTCGCTACAATGACCTTAATAAGATTCATTGTGTCCGGACAATTTTGATACAACTCTTTCAATTCGTTCATAACTTTTGTTTGTATATTACATCAATTCTTTCAGTTCCATGATTTCTAATATATTGTACCTCACTCCATCTATTTCGCTATTCCAGGAGTAATGGAAGTGTCCAATGAACCAGTGCTGCAGGGGATGGTTATTCTCCTTCAGGAAGGAATGAATATCATCCATCACCTTCCTCTCATGCTTGATGTCGTCAAGAAGATCTTCATCCTTCTCCAGCCAGTTCTGGATAAGGATGGGCTGCACCTCCTGACAGAATGAGGGTGCCGTGTGTGTAATGACAACATCGACGGAATGATCCTTGCTGATGGTCTCTAACTTCGTCTGGTCATACATAGGTGCTTCGTCTGGCCAATAGACATACGGCATCAGCTTCCCGTATTTCTCCTTATCTTCGACAATATACTGCTCATACATTCGCCACGTCCTATCGATGGAGATTGCACCACCAACGCAGAGGATGGTATGACCACAGGCTTTGATAACGGAGTAGTCCGGCACGGCCTTCCATCGCTTATGGTTCACCTGCTGGCCGTCAAAGTACGCAGGGTTATCGTGGTTTCCACGAATGAACACTATCCAGTTGTTTGCCTTTGCCAGACGGCTGCTGACCTTCTGATAGATGGCATCATAGTAGCCGGGCTTGTTGAAGCCGAAGCCGCAGTCACCAGCAACGATGATCAGGGTGTCGGTCATCTGGCACTGGAGGCAGCACTTATATACCAGTTTCTCAAAGTCACCGTGTATATCACCGCAGACCACTATCCCCTTGGCATCTGGGAACTCGTAAATATTATTATCGACATTCATTCGCTTTTGAAATTGTTACTAATTCAAACTGGGACTATCCCACGTTGTACTATAGCCCGAAAGCATCTGGCCGTTACTTCTACATCGGCTGCAGACTGGTGATAGTCGATATCGTCCTGACGTATGCGTAGTTTGTCTGCCAGTTCTGACAGTCTGGGCCACTTGTATTCGTACCTACTGCGAGGAATTTTACAGTAGTTCGTCATGCGGTGCATAGTGTCCCAGACAAATGTCCCGAAAGATATTCTCACACAGGCCTCTATTGCATCAGCCTTGATGAATCGGGTATCGAAACCGCCATTGTGTGCTACAAGCAGATCGGCATCGGTAATGACGTCCGCGAACTCCTGAAGGGCTTCTGCCTTGTCTGAGATTCCAAGTTCTGCCAGCCTCTCCTTCGTCAGGCCGTTCACATATATTGCTTCATCGGTGATACGCCTTTCGTCTGATGGCCAGTCGAAATAGTATGTCTTCTCACTTATATTCCGGAGTTTGTTGTCAAGAACTTGCCAGGATAGTGACAGGATTACATGAGTACCGGCATTGAGTCCGCTGGTCTCTGTGTCGAAGACAACAATCTTCTTGACCTTCCTGAGATACTTCTGCCATTCCTTTTTGATGGAATCGTGGTATTTCTTTTCAGCGGCACGGGCTTTCCGTTGCTGCAGGAGTTTTGCCTGGTGCC
>JAEEGH010024030.1_pt1 | contig 12339 bp, 9 predicted proteins | sample 9134181 | NCBI WGS metagenome assembly JAEEGH01 (sample SAMN16246544, study PRJNA631951) | gut metagenome | biome: gut microbiome; feature: rumen; material: DP-attached | host: Bos | place: Iran: Karaj | collected 2018-10
CTGCAGTCGTCGAAGGGCGGCTCGGAGAGCATCGAGGGCTTCGACCCCAGCGCGATGATCGAGGGCATCCGCATCAACTTCCGCCCCGAGGGTGCCGGCTTCGTCGACGACAAGCTCGACAAGAAGACGCTGAAGGACGCTGCCGTGTTCAAGATGAACGACTACGTGACGGTGAAGCACAAGACGGTGGACGGCAAGGACGTCACCTACCAGGAGCGCATCCCGCTGTCGCAGTACGGCATCAGCCAGGCAGAACCCGACCCGGAGCCCGAGCCTTAAACAACGGAATCAATGGGGACAGGGAACAACAACCCTGTTCCTGTTGATTTTTGAAACAACGGATTTTTCGGATTTCACGGATTATTTTTTTTACCACGAATTTCGCGAATTCTTGGACAAGCCAAGCGACCAAAGGTCGAGCGAAACGAATTTTTTTAACAACGGATTCGGATATTGTCTTAAACAACGAATTAAGACGAATTACACGAATTAATGCGGATTATCTGTGTGCAGCAAAAATATTCGTTCTTTTAGTGTTTTTTCGATGTTCATAAAATCGGATTATCTGTGTGCTGCATAAAATATTCGTTCTTTTAGTGTTTTTCGATGTTCATAAAATCGAATTATCTGTGTGCAGCAAAAATATTCGTTCTTTTAGTGTTTTTCGATGTTCAAAAAACACTCGGAGCACATTCTATTTCTTCAACCATTTCTTCACTTGTAGCCCTATTAACAGCAAAGCAGAGATGATAAAGAAGGGAATGTAATCCTCTAAGTCGTTGGAAATATACTGCCCGACTCCTTGAATAATTCCTTTGCCAAGTGTTTGGAAGAACTCTATCATTTACGTATGGTTTTGCTATTAAAAGAAGAATTACAATAAATCGATCATGAGTTGCACCTCGATGGGAGCAACGCCGTGAGAGGAAATGAAGTCAGACTCGTTGTGGAACTCCCTGACAGCGTCGAAACGAACATTTTCCTGCTTGGCATAGCGACGAAAAAGAATGACAGCCTCTCCCACCCTGTGGTCAAACCAATGGCAGTAGGCGGCGTGCAGCATGTCATCGGGCTCAGGCTTCTCGACAGCCAGCAATTCCTCGTATTTCTTCAAGGCGGGCTCGTACTGGGAATTACCCGTCAGCGCCCAAGCCAAGACACGGGTTATCTGATGATCATCAGGATGATCATAGCTCAGTTTGTAGAGTATCTTCAATGCCTCTTGGTAGTCTTTCAAGTTAGTGAGGCATACCGCCATATTCAGCTGATACTTGACATGATCCTGATGAAGAACCTGAAGCTTGCGATAGTAGTTAAGCGCCGCTTCGTAATCACCATCATTAAAAGAGGTACGAGCATAGCCCGCCCATGCCCGTTCGTTGTCAGGCTCCAGTTCTAAAGCCCGGGCGAAGCTCTCGCGGGCAGTAAAGCCTGCATTCCGCTCTTCGTGGCTACGCATCAAGAGGGCACCGTTCAGTAAGAAGAACTGCACGTCGTGAATATCTTCACCCGCATTTCTCAGTACGGCCTTTGCGGCATCGTAGGCTCCGTGTTTCATCAGGAACGAGGCTACCTCGAGGAACCTTGACTCCAGCTTGGTGCCGCTGAACAGGCTGTTGGAAAAGAAATAGAAACGTGAGAGCCCCTCTGACTCTAAAGGATTCCAGAAGTCACCACGAGAGGGGAAAACCTTGAAGAAGCGGTAGAGGTTCTGAAGGCAGGAACGGCGGAAGTAGGCGGGCGTGTTGAAATTCAGGTTCTCAAGATCAGTCCCCACGATGGTTGCCTCTCCGCGGTCCATCATCTCAAGTAGTGATGGCGGCAACTGGCTAACGGTATACTCGAAGCCAAGAATGAAGGAATACTTGTCGCTGTCGCAGAAAGGCCCTTCCGTCAGCATGTGAACCAAGAAAGCCTTTCCACGAACCTTTTCCAGGATGCGGTTCACATCGGGATGCTGAAGATAGAAAGGAACGAACCAGTTGCCTGTCCTGTCGAAGAACGGGAACCGTTTCATCTGCGAGAAACCGCCAAAATAGATGTCAGACCCCTGCCGCTGCATGTCGGCCATCTTCTTTACACTAGCCTCGAGCTGCTCCATGCGCTGCTCCGAACGGTCGGGATGAAGAATGTCCTCGAGCGAGTCTTCCTCCACCTCCTCTATGCCATTGCGGGTAATCCGGAAATTGTTGTTCTTCAGCAGGTCGGGCATGATTTCATTCTGAATCTTGCGGGTATCGCTTTCAACCTGCAAACAGTAGACAATCTGCATCTGCAACTCGGTCAACTCGTCACGGCAGCGCTCGTCGTCAGTCACCTGCTCAATGAGCTGCTTCATTTCGGGATAGAGCTTGGCAAGGTCTTCCTTGAGGCAGAGCACCCACCCTATCAACGCCCTTTGCCTAACACGTTCGTCGACAGACTGTCTGTAGACGTTGATGAGCAGGCGGAACTTATTGATGCCAAAGAAGTTGAGTGCCGACAGCGTGATAGCGCTAACAATCAGCTGCTGGTCGTTACTGTCGATGGTTGGTGCCAGCAGCATGTCCTCGAAGGCATTCGTCACACTATCCGACCAGAGCTTTGATGTCCAGATGTAGTCGAACAAGTCGGTCATCATCTGCTGATGCTGATCATAGAGCGCCTGCTGCTTTTGTTTCCGGATATGCTCGGGTTCCAGTTCCAGCATGGCCACATCGGAAACGAAGCTCTCCATATCAGCCCTTAGTGACGCTGCCGACCAGTTATCACGACTGCCACGTGCCCTGTTGTAGATTCCCATTACGTAATAACTGTTACGAATATAATAGCGGATGTAAATGTTGGTGGTCAGCACATACATGCGCTGAAGCAACTGTTCGTAAACCTGTTCACGCTGAGGGTCTTCATACCCGTTCTGCCAGTAGTCGGTCAGCAGCAGGTAGTTGTTTTTGATTTGCTCAAGCTGCTCTGCAGCCTGTGGCTGTACAAAGGTATAAAGGTAATTGTCCAGTTGGTTGATGGCCTTGCCCAACTGGCGGTCAATCACACTACTGATAATCGTATCAAGTACTTCGTTCCTTACCATTGTTCACTATTTAAGCCACTTCTGTGCCCGTTCGACGTCAGCTTGCGAAGGGGCTACAATACGTGAAAACTGAAGGTTCTTGGGCAAGGAATCCACCTGATTCATTCGAATCCTGCAATACTTCGCCACAATGTCGCGGTAATGGCTAATGCCGTAGCGTTTCAACGAGTCGCATGCCATATTATAACCTTTCTTAAACACTTCCAACTGATGCTGGCGCTCCTTGTCCTTTAAGTCTTTCTCGCGGAAGGCAATAACGCCAAGCTGTACAGGAATCTTGCGACTGTCAAACACCAGCTGCTGTCGTCCTATCTTGGCCAACGTGGCCTGGGGCTCCGTCAGCAAAACCGCGTCAATCTCGCTGTTCTGCAGCATCTTCAGACGAATGTGGACGTCGTTTATCTGAATCTTGAAAAGCTTCTCCTTTTCTATCTTGGCGCTGTCCCTGACAAAGTCAGCCAACAGGTCGGTAGCAGAATAGCGCGCCATTCCTACCATCTTGTCATCTAACTGTTTGAGCGTCCTGATACGTGCCGTTCTGTTAGTATACAGCTGCCAATAGGTGTTCGTCGAGCTAATATACTGCAAAGGAGTGCCCTGCTGAACCATGCGCTCAGCCCTTACCAGATCGGTAATGGTGCCCTGAACGCTTCCGCCAACGACAGCAGTATCACAATCCATCTGAGCCGTAAACTGCTTCAGGCGGACGTCAGCACCTAAGGAATCAAACAAATGCGACTCTTTGGCCACAAAGAGTGGCAGGCAGTCGAGTGTAGGCAGCACGGCTATTTTCAGCGCAGCAGAATCCTCGCGCAGCATCTGCTGACGTTTCTTATGGGAAATTCTCCGTTTTTCCTCGTAGGACTGGCCGCAACTGGCTATAACCATTACTGCAGTCAGAATAAATACTAATCGTTTCATCGATGCAAAGGTACGAATAAGAAAGCGAAATGCAAAACGAAAACTTGTTTTCTTTCATAATATTTTGTTTTTCCCATACTTATTCGTAACTTTGCCGACGTTATGGCAAAAGATAAGATAGCATTTGTATGTGAGAATTGCGGACAGGAGTCGGCCAAGTGGATTGGCAAGTGTCCTGCTTGCGGACAATGGAACACGTTCAAGGAAATCAAGGTTTCAGGCAGTTCCGCTCCTAAGTTAGGAGAGGCACGAAGGGGACTTAACGCGGGCTCCATCAACTCGTCGGCAGGTCATACCGGCAAGGTATTGCGCCTGCGTGACATTTCGGGTAAGGACGATCCACGCATCGACATGCACGACCAGGAGCTGAACCGTGTCCTGGGTGGAGGTCTCGTTCCTGGTTCCATCGTTCTTCTGGGCGGCGAGCCCGGTATCGGCAAATCCACGCTGTCGCTACAAACCATGCTTCAGTTTTCCGATCGCCGTGTGCTTTATGTAAGCGGAGAGGAAAGTGCCCACCAGTTGAAGATGCGGGCAGAGCGGCTGCTGAAAAATGCCTCCATCTCGCCTTCCCAGCATTCCTCAATATCCGAATCAGACAATTTCCTTATTCTTTGCACCAACTCGTTGGAGGAGGTATTTGAGCATACCAAGGAGGTGGAGCCCGACATTGTGGTGGTAGACTCCATACAGACCATTGCCACCGAGGACGTGGAGTCCAGCGCCGGCTCCATCGCTCAGGTACGTGAATGCGCCTCTGCCCTGCTCCGATTCGCCAAGACCTCCAGCGTGCCTGTCATCCTGATAGGGCATATCACGAAAGAAGGCTCTCTCGCGGGTCCAAAAATCCTTGAGCATATCGTGGATGCCGTCATCCAATTTGAGGGTGATCAGCACTATATGTACCGCATCTTGCGAAGCATTAAGAATAGATTCGGAAGTACCTCTGAATTAGGTATTTATGAAATGCAGCAAACGGGACTCCGGCAAGTATCCAACCCTTCAGAACTTTTGCTGACAGAAGATCATGACGGCCTCTCTGGTGTTGCCATCTCATCGGCTATTGAGGGAGTCCGTCCGTTCCTGGTTGAGACACAGGCCTTGGTATCATCGGCGGCCTATGGCACGCCACAGCGCTCAGCAACCGGTTTCGACCAGCGTCGCCTTAATATGCTGTTGGCCGTACTTGAGAAGCGAGTGGGTTTCAAGCTCATGCAGAAGGACGTATTCCTCAACATTGCCGGTGGCTTGCGTGTTACCGATATGGCCATGGACCTATCCGTGATTGCCGCCGTGCTCTCATCAAACGTTGATACGCCCATCGAGGGCGGCTGGTGTATGGCTGGCGAAGTGGGACTGTCGGGCGAGGTTCGCCCCGTCAATCGCATCGAGCAGCGCATAACTGAAGCAGAGAAGCTGGGCTTTACCGATATGATTATCCCCAAATACAACATGCAGGGACTCAACCACCACAAGTTCAAAATCCAGCTTCATCCCGTGCGCAAAGTCGAAGAAGCCTTGCGCGCACTATTCGGATAAGTTGCTGTCTATTCCCTGCACGCACTACAGCTTTATGTTATCTATGCGTAAGCGCTGTATACCTGCAGGTACCTGGACTTCCACCACATCGCCAACTTTCTTGTTGAGCAATGCTTGAGCGACAGGGGACTTGACGGAAATTTTTCCTTCACGCAAGTTTGCCTCGTGAGGACTGACAATGGTATATGACATTCGAGCGTTGTTCTTCAAATTGGTCATCTCCACCGTATTGAGCAGCCCTACGCTCTCTGCACCAAGTCTTGAGGTATCGATTACCCGTGCAAATTCGAGCACACGCTGCTTAAATCGTATTCTTCCCAAGATTCTTGCCTGCTCGCGCTTGGCTGCATGATACTCAAAGTTCTCACTAAGATCACCCTTATCGCGAGCCTCAGCAATAGCTTCACGAACCTGGGGAAGTTCCACGTTTTCCAAATGACGTAATTCGGCTACGATTTTATCATAGCCCTCTTGTGACATATATTCCATGATAACACTATAAGCTATTTACGTAATGCAAGGTTGTAATTATAATACTCCTTATTTCCTGTTATCTCTTGCTTGACGCGAATAAACGGAGGGAAGTTGACGTCCTCGGCATCTGCAATACCCTTGGTTTCGAGAATAATCAAACCTTCCAGCGCACCATGATAGGTGTCAAGCTCGAAATACTGACCTTTCCAAATGAAGCTCTGACGGAGTTTGCTGATAGTCTGACGGTAAGGGTCTGCTTGTTGTAATAGCGACTCATAGAGGGCATTCTCCACCTGACGCTCTGTTTCAATCTGCTCACCAGGGCCTGTACGTTTCTTGGTATTATGGACATTGACAACCTTGCCGCTACTCCACGAACGACGACGCAAACGCACTTCGGAGCCAGGTTCACTAACCAAGTAAGTCTGAAGGATATTGCTGTCTATGGTCTCTGGGAGTTCACCTGCGATTTCAACGATATACTTGCGTTCCTCGGTAACACGTTGGGGCAGTCCGAGAACATTGGAGATCTCGCGGATCACCCGGTTCATCTTCTTCTCAAAATCATCGTGATTGTTGATGACTCGCAGATGGGGATGTCCTGTCCAAGCCTTGATCACTTTCTTATCTAGTTCGCGAGCAATGCGCAACCCTTCTTCGTCAGCCTGTTCGTAGCGGGTGGAATTGGTAGCAGTAGTATAGTATTTTTCAGCCCCGTCAGCAGCCGACACAAGATGGAGTACGGCATCGTAGCGTTCGCGCAGCTCGTTGCTACTGGTTCCTGCCCGCGAGGTAATGTCTTCCCACATCTCGGGTGACATATAGGCTGAAATATCCATCGTTCCCCTGTCACAGACAATGAGTACTGGCTTATTACACACTTCTGCCATGCGTTGGAAGTTGTTTTCCAAAGACAACTGGGAGTCAAGAATGGCGCGTTCTCCTTCATAGTATAGTTTGCGATTAGGCGTAAGGTAGTTCCACCCTCCAAGGCTATAGAGCGTAGGGACTTCAGGAACAGTAAACACCTTGAAGCCAAGGCTGCTGAAATGCTCAATAACACGTACAAGTGCTGTCGTCTTTCCTGCGCAGGGGCCACCTGTCAATACAATCTTCTTTATTTCTGCCATTATATGACCTTGTTTTAAAATCGTAATTATATGATAAACGACTCTGCCCAAAGAATAATCAAGCCCAGGATGAAACCTAATAGCACTTTGGGGGCCAGCGTCTTCAGATACCAGCCGAGGCGCACATGCTCCATCTTCATCAAAGCCAGTCCGCTTGTGGAGCCAACGCAAAGCAAACAACCTCCAACGGCCGTAGAGAAGGCAACCACCTTCCAATACATTCCGTTGCGAACGAAATTGCCCAGATACTCATCGTCCATCCATACACCCAGGGCATCGTTTTCAACAATAGGATAAAGGGAGATATTGGTAATGGCCATCGTAAAAGTGTCGACCAAAGAGCTCAGGAAACCAGAGATGATGCCCACAATCCATATATTGTGGATATTATAGTCTATCCATGCTGAGATGTCGCCCAACACCCCAGTCTCTGTCATGACTCCCATACCAAGCATGATGCCCATGACGAAAAGCATCTGCTGGATGGTACCATACTGGATGGCACGGGGTATACGACGCTGCGCCATTTGGTCAGAATCGTTCAGCTTGCGGTTGAAAGCCTCGTTGACCACCCACAACACGCTGAGCACACAAAGGGCACCAAGGAACGGCGAGAGTTTTGTGATGTTGTGGAACGTAGGAATGAACCACAGTCCACCGATACCCACGAAGAGCATGACCATGCGTTGCCAACGATTCAGGTTCGTATCATCGCCACGATAAGGAGGTGCCGTCCACTCGGTATCGAGTCTTGACGGCAACTGGCGATTGATAAGTATCGTGGGAACCACCCAGGCAATAATGGCTGGCAGCACGAGGTATTTCGAGAAATTGGTAGCTGTCACAGCACCATCGCCCCAAAGTATCAATCCTGTCGGGTCGCCAATGACCGTAAAGCATCCGCCACAGTTGGCAGCCAGGACAATGGCCGCTCCAATAAGCATACGCTGGCGACGGCTACGCACAATGGCATGCATAATGACGAGCATCATAGTGGCGGTGGTCAGATTATCGAGATTAGCCGAGAGGATAAAGGTGGCCAATGTGATAGTCCACAGCAGCCGCTTGGAATTACGGGTACGAATCCATTCAGTAATAAAATCGAAACAACCGTTATTGTTCAATATCTCGATGATGGTCATCGTTGCCAGCAGGAACATGACGATACTGGCCGCACGACCTACATATTTCAGGAAGATACTGTCGTAGATGAAGAATTTTACCGCATCGCTCGACGGTTTTTCGCCAGCAAGGAACTCAGAATATTCATGGGGATGAAGGGACATGACGAAGTCGGAGCCCCAGCAGATATAGACCACCCATCCTACCGTTCCTATGAACATGGCAATGGCTGCCTTGTTAACGCCTGTAAGATGACCGGTGGCAATCAACAGGTAGCCAAATATGAGTAACATTACAATTATTAGTGTCATCGTATTCCTCTCTCTATCGCTTCACTTTATTCAATTTTCCCTTTTATTACTTTTATAGGTATCCAATGCCACAGGATAGTGCCTCCCTCTTTAGGCGATATGGCTCCAAGTTTGCCATGATAATGTTCAACTACAGCCTTGCAGATGGTCAGTCCCAGTCCTGGCACTTCATTCTGGACAAAAGTGGCTTTCTCGGTAAGCAAGCTGAAAAGATTCTCCTTGAGTGCTTCGGGAAGTCCATCACCAGTATCCTGTACCTCAATACGCAACCCTTCGTCTACCGGGAAATACCGCAAGGTAATACTACCCCGCTTAGTGTAACGAACAGCATTATCCAGGAAATGTTTGGTCACAAGGCGCATAGAGTGCTCATCGGCCATCACAATAAGGTCATCCCCTTCCACACGCAACTCCACTCCCTCGGCCACCAAAGGACGACACTCATTAAGATAGGCATTCATCGTCTCAAGCAGACGAACTTCCACCCTTTGCGGGGCCTCGTTGTTTCCTTCAATCTCCGAGAGTTCTAACACCTGGTTGATAAAGTGGAGCAGTTGCTTGCCATTGGTATTGATAAGCTGCAACAACTGATGCTTGTCTTCCTGCGCCATAACTTGTCCTTCTTCAGAATCCAGCACGTCAGAGAAACCAATGATGGCGTTGAGGGGAGTACGCAGGGCATGACTAATGTTACCCAAGAAAACATTCTTGATTTGCTCGCTACGCTGAGCACGGATCATTTCCTGACGCAATTTCTTCTGGTATCGCTGCTGGAAGATGATGAACACTAACAAGAAGACAAAGATGAGCGAGACAAGGACATACCACACCCACACCGGAATGCGGATACCTCCAAATGACGAGGTGACATCACCATAGACCTCATTGATGAGCCCTTCGGCCTCCATCTTTTCCAGTTCTTCGTTTATTGCCTCTATCAGCTGTTTGTCTGGACTGACATAGCAATATTCGCGTGGAGTCAGCGTCAGGTCTTTTGCCACCAGATTCTTCAACTGGTATTTCTCAATAAGGTACTTGGACTGATAGCGGAAACAGATAACCGCATCGTACTTGCCTTCCGACAGATCTTGCGTTGCCTTTGCCAGATTCCTGATTTCATGCAACGAAGCACCAGCACGAGTCAGAGTATCTTTGATAGGACGAGAGGCCATATAGGCAATTGATTTTCCTTCAAGGTGGCGCACATCGAAATCCTCATGAGCATCATTGCGGTATACAATCTGATAGTAAAGTCTGAAGATGGCCCGAGAATAATTCGTAATGTCCTTTCGGTAAGTGGAATAGACCATCATGGCCAAATCCACGCGACCGCTTAGCACATCGTCTGAAATATTCTCCCACGTATTAGGACTATAGGTAAATGGCACGTTCATGCGCTTCATCAACAGCTTGGTAAACTCGATATCCAGTCCTGAGGGATTGCCGTTATCATCAATATACTCAAGCGGCGGATAGTCAAGATCCATGCCAAAAAGCAAAGGACGAATCTCGTTGTAATCCGTCATCGCAGCCCTCATCGGCATGATAAAAACCAATAGCGATAGAGCAGTATATAGCAATCTCTGTTTCACAAGCTATAGTTGTTAGGTTTATGTTACCTCACCTATTCATCGGCAAAGATACAAAAAAAATAGTTTTCTCCAAATATTTTAGCACAAAAATACGCCCGTCCTGCAAAAACAGCATAGCAGAACGGGCGGAATTATCGAAGAGAGGCGTTATATAATCAACCTCCGAAATTATCGTACATGATACTTTCTGGCTCTACACCGAGGGAGTCGAGCATGGAAACGACGGCCTTCGACATAGGGCCAGGACCGCACATGTAGTACTCGATATCCTCGGGAGCCTCGTGGTCCTTCAGATAGGTGTTGAGCATCACCTGATGGACGAAGCCCGGAGTGTACTTCACGCCTGCAGCATCGGCTGCAGGATCCGGACGGTCGAGAGCCAGATGGAAGTGGAAGTTCTTGAACTCCTTCTCCAGACCGAGGAAGTCTTCGAGATAGAACACCTCGTTGAGGGCACGTGCGCCATAGAAGTAGTGCATCTCGCGATCGGTGGTCTTCAAGGTCTTCGTCATGTGCATGATCTGTGCACGCAGCGGAGCCATACCGGCACCGCCTCCTACCCAGATCATCTCCTTCTTCGAGTCGAAGTGTGGATGGAAGTCTCCGTAAGGTCCGCTCATGATCACCTTGTCGCCAGGCTTCAATGAGAAGATATACGACGAGGCGATACCCGGGTTCACCTCCATGAAGCCACTGCGATCGGGCTTGAACGGCGGTGTGGCGATACGCACGGTGAGCATGAACACGTCACCCTCGGCGGGATAGTTCGCCATCGAGTAGGCACGGATGGTGGGCTCGGGGTTCTTACACTTCAGCGGGAACAGTCCGAACTTCTGCCACGACGGCAGGTACTCATCGCCGATAAGGCTCTTGTCGAAGTCCTTGTCATAATCGATGCAGTCGAAGGCAGGAATCTTGATCTGAGCGTACGAGCCGGGCAGGAAGTCCATGTGGGCACCTGCGGGCAGCTGCACCTTGAACTCTTTGATAAACGTAGCCACGTTCTTGTTGGAGATGACGGTACACTCGTACTCCTTCACGCCGAGGATACTCTCGTCGACATGAATCTTCAGGTCACCCTTCACCTTACACTGACAACCTAAACGCCAGCCGGCCTTGATCTCCTTACGAGAGAAGTGGGGCTTCTCAGAGTCGAGGATCTCCCCGCCTCCTTCGAGCACCTGTACCTTACACTGTCCGCAGGAGGCCTTACCACCACAAGCAGAGGGCAGGAACACACCGTTCTCATTGAGCGTAGACATCAGGGAATTACCCTGGGCTACAGAGATGGTACGGTCGCCGTTGATCACAATATTAACGTTTCCTGAGGGCGACAGATACTTCTTCGCCACAAGCAGAATGACAACCAATAATAGTATTACCAACAGGAATACTGCTATGCTATAAGAAATAAATTGTATCATAATTATCTATTTTCTTTTTGGAAACGAATTTGAATAATTAAAATAATTCTGTTCACGAATCAATATAATTATTATTTCATATTCGTGGGATTAATTATTCACATTATGCACATTCGTTTCAGTTAATAACTTCATTCATTTCTTATATATTTAATCCTGAGAAACACATCATCGCCATAGCCATGAGACCGACGGTGATAAACACGATGCCGAGTCCCTGCAGGGGCTTGGGCACATCCGAATACTGCATCTTTTCACGGATGGCACCCATGGCCACAATGGCCAGTGTCCAACCGAGACCGGAACCGAAGCCATAGACGATGGCATCGACAATCGAAGTGATAGCCTGCGAGTTCGTGGGATCCATGAGGATGCGCTGCTGCATGAACAGTGAAGCTCCCATGATAGCGCAGTTCACGGCGATCAGCGGCAGGAAGATACCCAGGGCAGCATAGAGCGAAGGCGAGTACTTCTCGACCGTCATCTCCACCAACTGCACCATACCCGCAATCACGGCAATGAAGAGGATGAACGACAAATAGCTCAGGTCTACGCCTGCCACAAGACAGTCAGGACCAAGCACCTTGGTCTGCAACAGATAGTTCACGGGTACGGTGACGGTGAGCACGAAGGTCACTGCCATTCCGAGGCCCAACGAGGTCTTCACGGTCTTCGACACGGCAAGGTAGGAACACATGCCGAGGAAGAAGGCGAAGATCATATTGTCGACGAATATCGACCGAAACAGTAATGAAATTA
>JAEEGH010024031.1_pt1 | contig 12339 bp, 15 predicted proteins | sample 9134181 | NCBI WGS metagenome assembly JAEEGH01 (sample SAMN16246544, study PRJNA631951) | gut metagenome | biome: gut microbiome; feature: rumen; material: DP-attached | host: Bos | place: Iran: Karaj | collected 2018-10
GATTACGACAGATGGAGGTGGAACGAGGCAACCCATAATTTTTGTATCAAAGAGATCCCGGTAGGCAATGCCTTCATCTTCGAAGATTTTATTTTGTCCGGCCCAGTCCATCAGTTCCTTTAAAATTGTTTCAAGATCAGTAACTTCTACTGGAGGAAGGGCTGAAGCATCTTCATCATTTTCAAATCCTTCAAGCTGAAACAGTTCAAGGAGGCGGTTTTTTGTGTAAATTACATCTTCCTTATCAATAAGACCTGTGGTCAAGGCATAAGATGTAAGTCTGTTAATATTTTCATAGATTTTCATGGTAGAGATTATTTTAAAATTATGACCTCTAACTGTCAATCACTGCCTTAAAAATAACAGCATTCCTTCTTCCGAATTATATTGTCAACAGATTTTGATAATGTTATCATAATAATACACATATTTAATAATAGGAGACGTGCCTCCTGCACGACTGCTAACACGTAGTTATAAGGAGAACAAATGAAAAAAAGATTATTTTTACTGGGACTTATTTTTTTATTCTGCTCTGCATTTTTTTATGCAGAAGGAAAATGGTTAACCATTGCAACAAATGTTAAAACAAGCACCATAGTTTATCTGGATTCCATTAATACTACATATTCAGAAGAAGAAGCTATGGTTATTCTTATGGCTGCAAGCGGCGGATTTCCATATAATCAGTCAGATGCAACCTTTGATGTAAAAATCTACAATAATAAAACTGAACTTCTTACATCAGATGATTTTAAGGACGAGTATATTTACGGCAGTGCAACAATGGCTGTTGTTAATCTGCACTACGGAATTGTTTATGTAAATTATTCCAGATATGACGATGAAGAAGAAAACTTTGTAGGCTGGGATGCAATGGAATTTGTGGTCCTTGATGACGGCAGAGTTATCTGGGCAAAAATATTAAAAATATAAAATCAATCTGATTTTATTTAATAACTCCCGTTGCATATCCAGTTCTCAAAATGATGAACAATATTTTGAATAGAAGAAATTTTTTTCTTATTGCAAAAAGTACAATCTTTTCAATACTAATTGTTTTTTCCCTGGCAGGCTGTACAACCTTTGGTAAAACTCAGGGGCTGGATAATAACGGGGAAATTTTTGAAAAACGTTTACTGGAAATTCCCCTTTGCCCTGGAACAGAAAATGCTTTTGCAGAAGATCATGAAGTTCACACCTACAGTGGATTTCAACTTTGCTACAGAGAAAGCTATGAACAAGCTGAATGGGTAAGTTACACAATTACCAGAGAAGAACTAATTAAAGTGACCGGCCGTCTTAATAATTTCAGGCCTGACACGCAGATCAGTACAGGTTCAGCAGAATTAAGCGATTATAAAAATTCAGGTTATGACAGAGGTCATCTGGCACCTTCTGGAGATATGACCTGGAGTTTTGAAAGTGCATCTGACTCTTTTTTATTAAGCAATATGAGTCCTCAAACTCCTGCATTTAACCGGGGCATGTGGAAAAAACTTGAGGAAGAAGTAAGAAAATGGGCTGATAATTTCGGCTTTGTTGTTGTAATAACAGGTCCTCTGCTGGAAAAAAATACCGGGGAATATGAATGTATCGGTGAAAACAAGGTTGCTGTTCCACAGTATTATTATAAAGTTCTTTTAACAGAAATTACAGATGAAGAAGGAAATAGTTTTTATACAGCAGCAGCTTTTATCATGCCAAATGAGGATATTAAAGGAAGTATATGGGATTATGCAATTTCAGTTGATGAAGTTGAAAAAAGAAGCGGGTTAAATTTCTTTTATATTTTAAATGATTCAATTGAAGATGAAATAGAGAGCTGCATGGATTTTTCTATCTGGAAAGAATGAAAATCCTTTAAGGATAATTTTTTTCTTGTATTATGTTTTTTTATAAAATAAAATTGAAATAAAGAATTGTCTTCGGAGAAAACAAAATGAATGAAGTTTTTGAAAGAATTGAAAATGAAAGGATAATACCTGTAATTAAAATTTCAGATTTAAATAAAGCTGTCCCTCTTATAAAAGCCCTTGTAGATGGAGGATTGAACATTGCTGAAATAACATTCAGAACTAAAGAAGCGGCTTCTGCAATTAAATGCATTAGGGAGGCCTTTCCCCATGTTCTGGTAGGAGCAGGAACAGTTATTAATCCCCAGATGGCTTTACAGGCAAAAGAAGCAGGAGCACAATTTCTGGTCAGCCCGGGTTTCAATCCGGCAACAGTCAGATGGGCAAAAGAAAACAGACTGCCTCTTGTTCCTGGGGTTGCAACTGCTACAGAAATTGAAATGGCACTTATGGAAAATTTTGAAGTGCTTAAATTTTTTCCAGCAGAAATAATGGGCGGAGTAAAAATGTTAAAAGCATTTAAAGGCCCCTTCCCTGACGTAAAGTTTATTCCTACGGGAGGCATCACTCAAGAGAACAAAGATTCCTATTTAGCAGAAAAAAATGTTCTTGCTGTAGGCGGAACCTGGATGGTTAAAGAAAACTTAATTCAGGAGAGCCGATGGGATGAGATTACTAACCTTACAAAGGCATCACTTTCTTAGTTTTCCAGTTTGTTTTTTCTGTACTGCCTGGCTTGTGTAGTAAACATTTTTTGATAGATGCCATCTTTTATGTTTATAAGTTCAGAATGACTACCATATTCTTTAATTGTGTTATCACTGAAAACTGCAATCTGATCACAGAACTTACATGAAGAAAGACGATGTGAAATATAAATTGCAGTTTTTCCCCTAACCATTTTATTGAAACCTTCATAGATTTCTGCTTCTGCAAATGGATCAAGGGCTGCTGTAGGCTCATCAAGAATTACAATCGGAGCATCCTTATAGATAACTCTGGCGATTGCAGTTTTCTGTTTCTGACCACCGGAAAGATCAACTCCATCTTTATCAAATTCTTTGGAAAGACAAGTATCGTTTTTTGCAGGTAATTTCTGAGCATCATCATATAGACCAACGAGTTTTAAAACACGGTCAATATCTTCATCAGGAGTCTTATTATTAAAGGAAATATTTTCCCTAAGACTAAAGGCAAAAAGCTTAAAATCCTGAAAAAGAACTGCAATAAGTTTTATGTATTCATCCTTTTGATACTCTTTTATATTAATTCCATCAATCAAAATCTCTCCGGCCGTAACATCATAGAGTCTGCACAAAAGTTTTATAAAAGTTGTTTTTCCTGCACCGTTAAGACCAACCACAGCGAGATGCTGTCCAGAAGGAATTTTTATATTGATATTTTTCAGAATATAGTCCTGGCTCCGTGGATATTTAAAGAAAACATTTCTAAACTCTATTTCATGTCCTTTAACATCCTTAACTTTTTCAACTCCCGATGGTATTGTTCCAGGATATTCCATATATTTCAAATATTCATTTACATAATTAGACCGCTTGATTATTTCCTGTATGGCCATTACTACATTATCACAACATTGACTAAAAGTATTTGATGCGCTGATACCCATAGAAAAATCACCAAGAGTAATAATTTTTCTGATTGCCTGATATCCTATATAAATATAAGAAATTCCGTTAGAAAGAGCATTAACAATGTTAATTGAATACTGCTGCTTTTTACTTCCTTCAGCCTGATTTATCCAGGATTTCATCTCCTTATCAAGATGTTCGTTTGCACTTTTATTGAAAAGTTCTGAACTATTATAAAGTCTTATATCTTTACCAAAGTTAAAATTTGAAATCTCAAAAAACAAATAACTGAAAATACGGTTTTCCTTGGAAAGTTTCTGGAAGCTTTGTATTTCAATTTGTTGAATTTTTTTATTAAAGAATGAAATGACAGCAAGTGAAAGAACTTCAAGCGGAATTATAAGTGGAGAAGTTTTCCAGATAACAGCAATAACACCCGCTAAAACAATCACATTTGTAACTATGCTGAAAAACTGATCCAAAATTCCGCATACATTTCCACTATACCAGTCCATTCCTTCTTTGGCCTTATTCATTTGATCGAGGATTTCAGGATCTTCAGTACATTCAAAATCAAGACTCATGGTCTGTTCGTTGATTTTCACCTTAAAATACTCATTGAACCATTCACGAACACAGGAAGTAATTCTGTCAGTAATAGAATGAAGAAGATTTCCAATGAACATTAAGCCCAGCAAAATTATTATATAGAAAATTATTTTCTTTAAGTGCTCTTCAGAAGCAGCATCAGTCTCATTATAAACAATTAATAGTTCATCAATAATATATTTTGGAATAACGATTATCTGAATTTTTCGTATTATTTCTACAAGAAGATTAATAAAATAGCAGAAAAACAACTGAGGTTTATTGAGGGCAGTTTCAGAAAGCATATACTTTATCACTTTCAGGGAAATCTTTTCTTTATTCATTTTCTTCCACTTCACGATAATACCGAGATTGAACCTTGAACATCTTTGCATATTCTTTGTTCAATGCCATAAGAGATTTATGAGTTCCATATTCAATTATCTGTCCCTCTTTAAACATTGCAATACTGTTGCAGAATTGAGTGGAACTTAAACGATGACTGATGTAAATGGAAGTTTTATTACCAATCAGGGAATCAAAGTGATTATACAATTTACTTTCGGCAAGGGCATCTAAAGCAGCAGTAGGTTCATCAAGCACAACAACAGGAGCTGCTTTATACAAGGCACGTGCCAGGGCCAATTTCTGCCTCTGTCCGCCAGATAAATCTGTTCCATCATCATAAATAACTTTTAAAAGTTGAGTATCTATTCCCTTTGGAAGAGCATCTATCTTTCCTTCAAAATCACTTCTCTTTATACACTCTTCAACTTTCTTTTTGTCAGTCTCTTCCATAGATTTCATTGAAACATTTTCTGCAAGACTGAATGCAAAAAGATTGACATCCTGAAAAACTGGAGAAAAGATTGAAAAGTAACTGTCTAAATCATATTCCTGAACATCATGGCCATTTAAATAGATTTTTCCTTCTGTAGGTTTATATAGTCTCAGAAGAAGTTTGATAAACGTTGATTTTCCTGCGCCATTCAAACCGACAACAGCAAGACGTTCTCCAGCTTTAATTTTAATATTTATATTTTTAAGAGCATATTTTTTTGAATGAGGATATTTGAAACTCACATTTTCAAATGTGAATTCCCAGGAACCATATTCTGGAACAGAAGGCTTTTTAAGATTTGCATTATTTAGATTTATTTCTTGATTAACGTGTTCATTCTCCATAAAAGAACGAATATCATCAACTTCACGACTTTTTTGAAGAAGTTCTGTAATTGAATTCAGCATAGAACTTATGCATTCAAAAAATGTTGCAGAAGAAGCAATGTAAAGGCTGAAGTTTCCAATTGTAATGGTATGGGAAAAAACTCTACGAATCAGATAATAGTAAATTGCAGCCTGAGACAGAATCCAGAGGATGGAAGTAAAAATACTTACCCAGAACCATAAGCGGCAATTTTTTTGCTGAACTCTATAACGATCCTTATTTAATTCTTTAAATTTTTCTATAAGCCAGTTTTTTAAGCCAAACATGCGGATATCTTTTGCATATTCAAAAGTCCCAAGATTCATGTTTATATACCAGTGTTTGCGCCACCAGTTTGCAAGAGGATCCCAATAATGTTTTTTTGTATATCTGTTGGCCCAGTTTGAAGAAAGGAAATTAAGAACAGCAAGAAGAGTCATTCCAATAAGCACAAGAGGATTCAGAGTTCCAACGATTACAAATCCTGTAATGACACTACCTGACAATTCCACAAATGTAAAAAGCTGGTGGATCATTCCTTCAAATCCCTGTTGGTTTCCACCAAGTGCATTTCTGGCTTTTTGACAACAATCCAAAATTTCAGGATCTTCAGTAAACTGAAAGGGCATTCTCATCATCAGCATATTTAACTTAAGTATTTGATTCATACGAACTTTTATACATAAAGGCCATTTTTTATTGTAATACCAGGTCTGAAGAAAGAAAAAGAGCACAGTAATTAATGTAAATATTATAACAGTTACAAGAAGATTTTTAAAATTCCCATCTCTTGTGATAAGGTCAATGACAAATTTAGTAATGAAGGTCCATAAATACTTTTGAAAAATCGCAATTACTACTCCCACCGGTAGAAGAAATAGTAAAAGCTTTGAAACCTTTTTTATTTTTTTTAAGACATAATTAATATTGCTGAAAAGTCCGTACTTTTTATGATATGTAATTTCTTCCATCTAGTCAGCTCACATTATTTCACAATTACTAATAATATTATATTTGTTATTTTCATAATCGCAAGAAAAATTTATCCTTAATCAAAGTTTTTGAATGAAATCACCGAACTCTAACACACGTACAAAACTGTTTGAAAACAAGATAAAAATCATTCGCCGAAGGAATAATCATCATTTTGAAATATTGGTCTAAACTTAATACGCTTAACAAATACAAGAATCTCAGCAATTCTTGAAAGATCGTCAATTGTTGCTTTTCTAATCATAATATTTTTTCCTGTTAAATCATCTTTGCAAAAACAACATTCGTTTCACATTGTACAAAGCCGTTTTTCTTATAAAAATCATATGCCGGAACGTTTGAATCTGTCAAAAGAAAAATCTGCTTGATCCCCAGTTCCTTTATTGCCTTTTCAATTTCGCGGATAAAAAAAGTGCCGGCTCCGTTGCCTTGTCTTTCTGTCTTTATACAAAGCTCGTTGATGATATATTCTGTGCCTGTATACCAGTGCTTTATGTAGCCGAGGGAAATTCCAATCAGCTCACCAGCCACATCATATAGGCCATAAGTAAGTGAATAGCTCTGACCAATCAAATCACAAATATAAAGGTCCAGCTGCTTTGCGTCCGACCAGTCATCGTACCAGGGCGCCTTTGTAAAAACTCCGGTGAAAACTTTTTTTATTTCTTCTTTATTTTCAATGCTCAATCTTTTTACTGTGTACATAATTATCCTTAAATATTTTTGCTGATTTCATACAGGCGATAAATCTTTCTGTAAAAGCCTCCGGTAAAAAGGAAATTGAAAATTCCCTTGTCAAAAGGCGGAAGCTGATTCACAAGATTTTCCGGCGTCAGTGAATGCTCTGCTTAGAACTTCAATTGTGTTTCCTCCAGCACCAGGTTAATATCATCAAGTCCCCAGACAGTCGTTACACCAACATCATTAATCGGATTTTTATACTTGCTTGCCTTTGCTCCAAAAACGGTGTAGACATCTAAAAGTATACGAACCTGAGGATACTTTTTATCCAGCGCACGGCCTGCTGACTTTTGCCTTGCCATAAAGCGGGATAAATAAGGTCTTGTTTACTCCTGTCATAGATTAAGTGTACCCTAGGATGATTGGATTTTCAATTGAAGATTCTTTATGAGGAGAAAGTTTTCCCATAGGAATGCGGCAGAACGCAGCGTAAAAAGCTGGGTAATGGCAAGGCGAAATTTTCTTTTCAGCGGTAGCGGTAATGGAGCAAGAGCATCATGTTTTATTCTGTCCCTTATTGAAACTGCCAAGCAGAATGGTATTGCTCCTGAAGATTATCTCAGATGTCTTTTTGAAAAAGCCCCTTATGCTGAAACTGAAAATGACTGGGAAAAACTTCTCCCCTGGAATATTGAAATTACTCCATATAAGATTCGTGGAGAATGGATTTAAATTGTGGTATAATTATGTAAACGTAAATTCAATTTTCGGATACAATATAATTATTGCAGTGATTGACAGCAAAGTTATTAAAGGAATGAAAAATGATTGAAACAAAAATTATTGCTAAAGACAGCACTTATCAGAAATTTGAAGTTCTTAAATCAAACAGAAACAAGCGGTACAAATATAATGAATTTTTGGTAGAGGGTGTGCGCAGCTTAAAAGAAGCTGTTACTAATAAATGGAACATCAAATCTTTTATTTATGATAAGAATAATCTTTCCGATTGGGCGCGCAATACAATTAATAGCGTAAATACAAAGGAAAATTTTGTCCTTACTCCGGAACTTATGAAGGATTTAAGCGGAAAGGAAGATACTTCTGAATTGATGGCAATAATTGAAATGAGAGAAGATAAGCTGGAAAATGTAACTCTTTCAAAAGTACCTTTTATTTTACTTTTTGATCGCCCGTCAAACAAAGGAAACCTCGGTACAATAATCCGTTCTTGTGATTCTCTTGGTGCGGATATGCTGATTATAACCGGACACGCAGTTGATCTTTACGATCCAGATGTTGTTATTTCAGCAATGGGTTCATTTTTTAATATGCCGGTAATCCGTATTGAGGATAATAATGATTTGTATGCTTATGTGGAAAAACTGCGGAAACAATATCCGGATTTTCTTGTTGCTGGATCAACTGCACATAAAGAAAAATCCATTGAAGAAATAGATTTTACACGTCCGCTTATTTTGATGATTGGAAATGAAACGATGGGCTTAAATAAAGCGTTCAAAGAATATTGTGATGTCTTGTGTACAATTCCGATGGACGAAAAATCGTATGCAACTTCTTTTAATGTCGGCTGTGCTGCTTCAATTATGATGTACGAGGTTACGAGGCAGAGAAGAATGTGGAAAAATCCTGAGATTGAATAAGCCTGTTCTGCTATTCTGTCTAAGTGTAAGAAAATTAAACTGATTGGTAAATTATAATAGATTTTCTTCGAAAGGTTACTTTAATTGTTATTATCATAGATTTGTGGCTTGCCTAAAAAGTATCCCTGCATAAGTTTTATTGGATAATTTTTCAGATAGTCATATTCTTCTTGAGTCTCAACGCCTTCTGCCAGAATTATGATATTTTTTTTCTGCAGGTAAGTACAAATATCAACGAGTGCTTTCTGATTTGTAACATTTGTATGAATGTTTGAAATAAGCTGACGGTCAATTTTTACGATATCGGGATTGTAAAAATCTATACATTCCTCGTCGATGTTTTTTCCTGTACCGTAATCATCAATTGCTATAAATTGACCTGTCTGGGAGCTTTTGAATTGTGCTGTTTTTTTGTTGTGAGCATGACTGTCAAACTCTGTATATTCAAGCATCTCTACTACAAGTCGTTTCTTTAATCTGTGCTGTACAAGCTGATGAACTTTCTCCATCATTTCATCTGAAATAAAAGCAGAAGGAAACGAATTTAAAAAAAGTTTTCCAGGAAGATTATTCTCTAAAAAAAGTTTTGCTCCATAATAGATAGTAAACTCTTCTATTTCATTTAAACGATTGTGACGTGCAAATTCCGCTATGACTTCCATTGGTGTATAAGGGGCCGGTCGCATAAGTGCTTCATAGCCGTAAATAGTATTTGTCTCAATTTCAAAAATTGGCTGATATGCGAAATTAATTTTTTCTGGTTTTGACATTAAGTCAAAAATTGAAATATTTTCTTTGCACATTAATATAATTATAGCATGATATTTTAATTATTTAAACTTAAAGTTTTCTGACTGCTCAAAGGGCAGCGGCTCCAAAATTGTCGGGTAGGGCAAATATTTATAATTAACTCATCCATAATTCCTTGCCCATCCGAAACTGCATATAAACCGATTGTTAATTTACTTGCATTAGATAATCTTCTCTAAGCAAACCATAAATATTATAGTCACAATAAACAGAAACCATTTTGCCTTGGCGGACTGTTCCCTCTTTTATGAAACCACACCGCTCAAGAACCTTATTTGAAGCAATATTCCTAACATCAGCATTCCCATTTAGCCGCTCAATTTCTGTATTTTCAAATATGAACCGTATTACTTCCTTAAGTGCTTCTGTAGTAATTCCCTTATTCCAATATTCAGGATGAATACGATACCCTATATCTCCCATCCTCAAATTCTGGATATTAAATACTTCAATCATGCCTATCACTTTATTGGTTTCTTTCAATACAATTCCCCAATTAAAATCAAGACAAGGTTTTCTTTTTACCCAAGGACGAGCATCAATAAACATGAGTTCAGATTCCGTTAGTCTTTTATATTCAATCTGCATTTCTATTTTTTCTCCATCAGTTCTAGCTTCTACAATTTGAATGTGTATAAAATGCTTTTCCCCATTTCCAGAATAATTGTTTTAGTTCAACTTTTATTTTTTGTTTCTTACTTCAGCCCCTTAAAATACTCATGCAGTAATTCTTTTGTTACAGGTATGCTATGTCCTTCAAGTTCCTTGTAAACTAAATCTGTGAGATTTAAAAGCTTTTCCCATAGTTCCGACGAGCTTTCTCCGGTGACAAAAGTACTGCGAATTGCTGCTTTTTCATTTTCAGGCAACCTGTCAATTTCGCGATTTCGGTCACTTTCCAGGCGGTATCGGTCTCCAAGCAAATCGATATACAACTTTCTAACATAATCCAGTTCACCCATCACACGGAAAAATTGTCCACGCCGAATTGCAACTGCCGCATGCATTAATCGGAGCCATACTGACTGACAGGCTGTGTCTATATCTTTCTTCTGCTTATTACCAAATATTCTGTCATCCATCCCGACCAAAGATTGTTTCATCTTTTCTTCAACAGTACCAGAATTATCATACAGAACCTTAAACGCCGGCTTCCAGGCTGCAGCATGTTCATACGCACCAAAGCCAAGATCAATTTCAAGAAGGTTTGATAATACGTAGCATTGAAGATGACGGGTCTCTTGTTGTATAAAAAACTGAAGCTCATACTTTTCGGAGATTTTTTTGTGCATATATTCCATGACCTCGAGCATCGAATCGTTGGAATCCATAGCGATTACAAAATCCAGATCCGACCGGTCATCATGATACCCGTTTGCTCCAGACCCCACCTGAACCAGCGATACTATTTTACTGCACTGTCTGGTAATCGACAGAATATCTTCAAAAGTTTTTTGTCTGTCTTGTACACTAAAAATCATACTCATTTTTATTCCTATATATTTGATGGAGATATTTCAGATTGCAAAAGCTGGATTGCCTGCTACAACTAATAGTAACATTTGGTTCTCCTAAAGTACTTTTTCTCATTTTGCTTTCTTAGGTTTCTTTTCTGGGAGTTCATCATACATTCCGTTCAGAAGTTCCTGAATCAGAGCCTTATCATCAAAACTATCAAATACATGCATCAGAGTTTTAGATTCTTCATACGGATAGCGCAGTTCGGAATCTGCAAGCAGTCTGTCTGAGGTCGGTGTTCTCTTTAAGAAAAGTTCATCACCGCAAACATCACCTATCAGCTTACCATTAAAATATACAAGGTATCCGCCCATCATGGATCTTATGACAATATCACCAGCTGCGGAAAAACATTCACGAACATATTCATTAAATTCATTCATCTTTGTTGTCCTCCATCAGTATTTTCTCATGCAAATAATTTTTTTCCAATCTCATAAGCCTTTTACAGATTCGCACCCCAGTTCTTTTCGCGAAGTTCGTTTTCCCGGGAGGTGTTGTCAAAGACAATAAAGTCTGCCTGTTTTACGCGATTAAAAAGTCTGTCACCAAATGACAGTAAACGATAAATGCTTTCATTTCAACCTAAAATCCCATGCTCGACAAGAAATTTCGCAACGCCATCCTTGTCGTTTGTGTCCGTTACGAACTTTGCGGTTGCTTTTAATTCGGGGATGGCGTTTCCCATTGCAACTGGATTCGAGCAATAGTTGAACATGCCGATGTCATTGTGATCGTCGCCAAAGCAGTAGATGTCGGAGATTCCATATTTTTCGGAAAGTTCGCTGATTGCCTTTTCCTTTGATGCGGATTTATCCATTATCTGAATCAATGTCTTTGAATCGGTTTCCAGCACATTTAAAGTATTTCCAAACGCTTCTTTCAGATAGTCTGTCCTCGAATATGAATTCAGCAGAATCTTGTTCGGGTTCTTTTTCAGGCATTCAGATTCAGGAATGATTTGTGGGCCTTCGTCAACAGAGTAAAAAGTCTTAAAGTCAAAATCTGCGCTGGAAAACCATCGGTCATATTCCTCGATTGAAAGCACGGCAGATTCGTCTTTTTCTGCCACGAGCCGGACTACCTCTGAAAACACATCCGCATCAATAGAGTTTGAAAAACCGCTGCCGTCGGCACAGCGGACAAGCGCGCCGTTATAATAGATATTGTCAGAAGGAATTCCCAGCTGACTGATTTTTGCATCGATGCTACGCGGCGGACGGGCAGTTGCTATCGCAATTTTATGTCCCAGGGAATGCAGTTTTTGAAGCGCGGTCTTGTTCGCTTGGGAGATTTCTTTTTTGGAGTTCAACAGTGTTCCGTCCAAATCAAACACAAAAAGCATTTTTCAGTTTCCCCCTCACCATTTCCAAGTCGCTGCTCGTCAGAATCGGAATCAGTGCGTTGATTTCTTCGATCGGGCGGTCCCA
>JAEEGH010024032.1_pt1 | contig 12339 bp, 3 predicted proteins | sample 9134181 | NCBI WGS metagenome assembly JAEEGH01 (sample SAMN16246544, study PRJNA631951) | gut metagenome | biome: gut microbiome; feature: rumen; material: DP-attached | host: Bos | place: Iran: Karaj | collected 2018-10
GAGAGGGCGAGCACCTCGTTGAGCGAGTACATGCCGCGGTGCTTCTCGCCGCCGAGGAACATGACGCGCTTCAGGTGCGGGTACTTCGCGCTCTTCAGCACGCCGCGCGGCTGCTCGCGCAGCTCGGGGACGAGCGTGTAGATCACGTCCACGTAGGAGCAGTCGCGGTAGCCGGAGATGATGAAGAGGTTCTCGGTGTCGGACTGCGAGAGCGCGAAGTCCATCTCGTGCTCTTTGTAGTTCGTGTTGAGCGGCAGGAGGATCGCGCCGATCTTGGCGGCCGCGAACATGAGCACCACCCAGTGGGGCACGTTCGTGGCCCAGAGGGCGATCTTCTCGCCGCGCTTCACGCCGAGGGCCATGAGGCCGCGCGCGAGGCGGTCCACCTCCTCGCCGAACTCGTACCAGGTGAGGCGGAAGTCGCGGTCGGCGTAGACGACGGCGTCGTTCTCGCCGCAGCGCGCGATCGTCTGGTCGAGGAGCTGCCCGAGCGTGTACTCGCGCGTGACGGGCAGGTTGTGCCAGGGCACGCCGCGGCTGACGCTCTGGGCGAACGGCGCCTGCGTGGGCGCCGAACCGAATGGGTCCGTGAGCTTGAACATGTGGGACTCCCTGTTAGAACGGCAGGAACACGATGCCGTAGATCGAGGCCGGCTTGCCGTCGAGCGCGCGCAGCGAGTGCGTCACGACGCTGTTGTAGTAGGCCGTGTCGCCCGCGTGCAGCACCGTGGTCTCGGGTCCGTAGGTGAGCTCAATCGTGCCGTCGAGGACGATGATGAGCTCCTCGCCCTCGTGGCTGGACGGCGACGTGGGCGCGTTCGCGGTGAACTCGATGCGGAAGGGGTCCATGTGGCGGTCGGGCTTGCCGATCGCGAGCGAGTAGTAGGCGTAGCCTGCCGGGTTTTCACCTTCGTGGGCCACCTTGACGGAGGAGAGCTGGTCGGCGCGGGTGATGATGGGGTCGGGCTTGAACTGGTCGTCCATGAACGTGCCGAGCCTCTGCCCGAGGGCGCGCGAAAGCTTCGTGAGCACCCCAAGCGCCGGAAGGACCTCTCCCTTTTCGATGGAGTTGATCACGTCCTCCGAGATGCCGCTTTTCTGCGACAGGTCGTATATGCTCATGTCGAGGCGTTCACGGTACATCCGGACGCGCTCGCCGACTTTCGTTTCCTTGGCCATTTTGTGCTTCCTTTTCGCGCGGAACGCCATTCGTTCCGCAAAAACAGGCGCGAATTATATCATTTTCCGCCGCAGAATGCAAATTGGGGCGGGGGGTTGATGCAGAAGAAATATCGGCGGGAGGGGTTGCATTTCGGGCGGGTTTTGGTATAATTGCGGCATTTGATTTCAATAGTCATGGAGTTGGCCTTATGAAAAGACTGATTGCGGCGGTTGTCTGCGCGGCGGCGTGCCTTGCGGCGCGGGCGGCGGAGAACTACATACCGACCGCCTTTGACCTGTCGGCCGGGCATGAGGAGACGATCAGCGTGGCGTCCGGCGACACGGACGTGTACACCGGCGTGTTCTCCGGCAGCGGATCGGTGAAGAATACCGGTTTGGGGACGCTCGCGTTCCAGCCGTTCATCACGTCCGGCGGCGACATGACGCCGACGGTCAACACGTTCTCCGGCGGCATCGACGTCTCGGCCGGCGCGGTGCGCGCCGACCATCCCAGCGCGTTCGGCACGGGCGACATCACGGTGTCGGCGGCAAGCGCCCAGGTGCTCTTCAGCGCCGGCACGGTGGTGGGCGGCAAGACCGTCTATACGGAGTTCACGAACAACATCAGCGTAACGGTGAACAACACGGCCAACACGGTGATCTTCTACACGAACACGCTCATCCGCGGCAACATCACCGGTACGGGCAATTTCAGGCTGCGACACAATCCCAAGACAACGTCCCCTGGCTATGGCGGCCCAAGCGCCGCGATCTACGGGACGGTCGAGACGCCCGGCACGATCAAGTTCAACGCCTACGGCACCTTTGAGATGCACGGCCCCGTGAAGGCGCCCATCGTCTATGGCGGCAATTCGCACAGCGGCGACGGCACGGTGGAGCTGTACGATACGGGCAACGAGATCGGCACCTACATGATCAGCCACGACGTCCTGAGCCTCAAGGCGGCGAACGCGATGCCGGGTGCGCTCATCGAATGGCGTCCTTGCTTCACGTCGGCGAACACGGGCCGCTCCAAGGTGCTGCTGAACGGCAATGACCAGACGTTCGCGGGAATACAGTTCACGAAAGCCGCGCAGTCGGGATGGGACAAGCATGGATCCGATACATGGGGCGGCGGGCGCTACAACACGGGCGACAGGACGGCGTTCTCGTCCTCCTCGCCGGCGACGATCACGCTCACCGGCCTTGCGAACACCACATGCCCGTCGTTCCAGAAGCTGCGGGACCGGATTTCGCTCGTGGTCGATGCCGCAAGCGCGCCCGGCTTCGTGCAGGAGTTCCACTACCATCCGAACCCGACGGCGGGCGACATCGAGGTGAGGGCGGGGACGCTCTCGATCACGAACGGGGCGACGTTCGGGAGCGTGCCGTCCGTGACGGTGGGGGCGAACGGCATCCTGCTCGTGACGGCGAGCACAAACACGTTTGCCGCCGCGACGAACCTCGTGGTGAACGGGCGGCTCTCGCTCGCCGACGACGTTGTGGATCCATTCTCGCAGCTGCTTGAGAACATCGAGATCGGAGCCGGGGCGACGGTCAAGCTGCCGGCGGGCGCGACTATCCGCACGCAGCGGTTCAAGCAGGGCGGCGAACTGATGCCGAATGGAAGCTATTCGGTGGGCGGCGGAACGATACTCGTCTCGGACGACCTTCTGCTTGAGGACATCGTGGAGTTTTCGGTCCCCGCCGGCGTGACGAACGTGATCTCGCGCCGCGTGACCGGTGCGGGCGGAATCGTCAAGACAGGCGCGGGCTATCTGCTCCTCTCGAACAGCGGAAACGACTTCGCGGGCGGCGTGACGATCAATAACGGCACGGTGCTTGTCGCGGCGACGAACGCGCTCGGCACCGGCACGGTGACGATCATCGCAAACCAGACCGCCGTGCGCCAGCTGCGGTTCATCGCGAACGCCGAGATATCGAACCCGATCACGCAGAGCGGGCCGTCGAGCGAAAGCTATCCGTCGCTCTTCTTCGAGAAGGACGTGACGACGGTGCTGAAGGGCGACTTCACGGGGAACAGCACCGTCTTCTTCTGGAATGACAGGAAGTCAACCAGCGATGTATATCCCTCGCCGGGGCCGATGACGATCTTCGACTGCAAGGTGACGACCGTGACGAGCCAGCCCATCTGGCTGCGCACCTACGGGGAGTTCCACTTCAAGAAGGCGGTCACCGCATTGAGCATCATCGGCAAGGACGGCACGCTGATGCGCTGGAGCGAGGGCGGCAAGGTGTTCCTGTATTCGCCCGAGAACTACTTCTTCCGCGTGAACGCCTATGCGCCTTACATCATCTGCGAGGCGGACGAGGTGCTGGGCGGCGGCGACACCGGGCGAATCGACATGAAGTCGTCTGACTGGACTTCCGGCGGCGTGAGGTTCGACCTGAAGGGACACAGCCAGACGGTCAAGTCCATCACGTACTCCGGTACGACGCATGCCAAAGTGATGAATGGCCCAGCAGACTTCCACGCGATAAACTCATCGTTGGGCGCGCCCACGCTTACGCTGGCGGGCGAATCCTCGGACCGCACGGCGTACGCGGCAATCAACGACGGCGTTTCGCTCACGTTGAACGCGGTGAACTTCCCGGGTTACGCTCAGACGTTCAGCGGGAAGCTGAGCAACACGACGGGCGACATCTCCGTGGTGTGCGGCATCCTGAAGATCATGAACGGGGCTGGGTTCCCGAAAGCCTCGTCGGTGACGGTGGGGAGCGCCGGCAAGATTGTGATCGAAAGCACCACTTCGGACGTGTTCAAGAACGTCCCCGCGCTCACGCTCAACGGTGAGCTGGAGGTGAGGAGCGGAGCGGTGACGCCCTTCGCCGACGCATCGGCGACGCTTGAGATCGGTGACACGGCCAAGATAAACCTGCCGGAGGGGATGGATCTGAGCTTCAAGACGGTGACGACGAACGGCGTGCCGGTGCCGGGAGGCGTAAGGCTCGACGCAAGCGTGCTGCCTGGCGTGTTCACGGGCGCGGGCGGCATTGTCGCGATGAGCGAAGGCGCGACGGAATGGACGGCGCAAGGTCCGGGCGATTCCGTCTGGACGGGCGGCAACTGGAGCGACCCGACAGTGGTGGAGAGGCTTGGGAGCGGCGGCGTGAGGGCTTCGTTCGGGGCTGGGACGCGCGCAACGGCGAGCGGGGCGCTCGCTCTCGCCGGGATGACGTTCGATGCGCCCGGCGACTTTACGGTGAAGGGCGACGGCGCGGCTACGCTCAGCATTGGCGCGGGCATGCTGGGGATCGGGGAATCGGCGACGGCGCGCACGTTCTCCATCGAGGACGTGGCGGTATCCGTGACGGGTGCGCAGGAATGGACGATCCCGAGCAACCAGACGCTGCGCGTGAAGGACGGCATCGTCTCGCAGGCGGGCACGGTGACGATCAAGGGCACGGGCAACCTTACGCTTGAAGGGACGAACACGATCGCGGGCGGAATCAATACGGTTTTCAAGGGCACGGAGATGCCGCTCGTGACGGTGTCGGGGCTTCTGGCGACGCCGAACCACGAGGATCAGGGCCGTCCGGCGGCGAACGACGGCAAGTCGCTCTATCTGAACCACAACGCGGAAATCGGCATCGAATCGAGGAGGGTGCTGTGCGTCTCGAACGCGGTGATCGAGAAACCGGTGCTGTTCGGCAACAGGATGGGCGTGCCGTCGATATGGTCGCCGAACAACACGACGAACGAGTTCCGCGGACAGGTGCGGTACCAGAACTACGCATGGCACAAGGTGGTGCCGAACGCCAATTCCGAGATGATCTTCAGCGGCGGGCTTGAGGCGGCGCACTCGTTCCGGAGCTTCGGGAGCGGCACGATACGCCTGACGGGCAAGCCGTGCAAGTTCGATGTGCTGGCGGGGCTCAACCCGCACACCGGCACGGTCATCGTGGAGAACACGGGCAACAGCTTCCTCAACGTGGTCGTGGGCTACCAGAACGCCGCCCCCGGCCCGACGGTGAAGTTCGCGGTGACGGGCGCTATGACGAACGGCAACCTGATAGCGGGCTACGGCGGCGGATCGCTTGGCGCGCTTTCGGCGCTCACGGCCGGCTCGTACACGGCGGACCTGATGGAGGGAACCACGCAGAGGTGCGAGACGGTGGCGTTCACGTCGAGGGGCGTGCTGAAGGGCGAGTATCCCGCGATGCTGGAGGTGTTCGGCGCGAATCCGATGTCCACGGCGGAGGAGCGCAAGCACAGCTTCGCCGGCAAGGTGCAGGGAGGCGTGGGCTTCCACATGTGCGGCACGGGGACGCTGCTTCTGGAGTCCGCCGGCACGTACGACTCCACGGGCGATCTCGAGGTCTCCTCCGGCACGCTGGAGCTTGGCGCGGGCGTGGTGTGGAACAAGGGCCGGAAGGCGACAGTGCGCGGGACGGGCGAGCTGAAGGTGAACGCGAGCGGCGCGCTCGGCACGCGGCAGGTGGAGCTGTTCGTGGGCGGCGACTGGAAGGTCAACGTCCCGACAGGATGCACGCTGAGGGTGCGGTCGCTGCGCGACGTCGCGACGGGGCGGTACTATTCGTCCGGCTCGTATGGCGCCGCCGGCTCCGGCGCGGACTTCACGAACCTCGCCACGCACTTCACGGGCGGCGGACAGCTTTTGGTCTCCCGCCTCGGCGCCACTTTCTGCGTGAGGTAGTTGGCAGTTGGCAGAGAGGCGGGGCAGAGGCGCTCCGCCCTGCCGAAGAAAGGGAATGATAAGATGAAGAGTCTGATGATTGCGGCGGCGGGCATTTGCCTGCCGCTTTGCGCTGAGGTGAAGCCGCTCGTGGTGGAAGGTGCGCCGTTCGAGCTGACGGTGCAGGAGTGGACGCCGCCCGTGCGGGCGTTCCGGATCACGGATTTCGGCGCGAAGCCGGAGAAGGCGGATGGGGCGCGGCGGCGTCCCTACCGGCTGGGCGACAATCCGGTGCGCTACCGGGCGGAGGAGGCCGTGACCGAGGCCGTGGAGGCGGCGATCGAGGCGGCGGCGAAGGCCGGAGGCGGACGCGTGGTGGTGCCGGCGGGACGGTGGCTCTGCGGGGCGTTCAAGCTGAAGAGCGAGGTGGCGCTCGTCCTTGAGAAGGGGGCGGTGCTGCACTTCCCCGACGATCCTGTCATCGTGATGCGTGCGCCGTTGAAGCCCGACGGCCGGCCGACGATGACGCATGGCGCGCTCATCGGGGCGTCGTCCTGCACGAACGTGGCCATCATGGGCGCGGGCACGCTCAAGAGTGACGTCGCCTACTGGCACGACAACTTCATGAAGAACCCGCAGCGCGGTTGGGGGCGTCCGCAGGTGCTGCATTTCGATCGCTGCAAGAACGTGCGGTTGGACGGGTTCAAGGTGCGCGGTTCGCCGGCGTGGACGATCCACCTGAAGGTGTGCGAAGATATCGTGATGCGCGGCGTCGATTCGATCTGCACGGGTCCGAACACCGACGGGCTTGATCTCGAATCCTGCAACCGCGCGCTGGTGGAGAACTGTTCGCTGGACCAGACGGACGACACGTACACCATCAAGAGCGGGTTCAACGAGGCGGGGCGCAAGCGCAACATCCCCACGCAGAACGTGGTGATCCGCAACTGCCGCGCCGTGCACGGCCACACGCTGCTGGGCATCGGCAGCGAGGTCTCGGGCGGCATCCGCAACATCTACATGACGGACTGCACGGTGGAGGCCGAGTGCTGGCGCTTCCTGTTCGTCAAGACCAACTGCAAGCGCGGCGCGTTCGTGGAGAACGTGTGGATGGAAAACATCCGCGGCGTGTCGGCGCCGTCGGCCGTGTTCGAGACGGAGATGTACTACGACGGCAACCCGAACAAGGAACTGACGAAGAAGGGCGGTCCCACCTGGCCCACGCGCATCTCGAACATCCACGTGAAGAACGTGACGTGCGCGTCGGCAGGCTACGCCGTGAAGGTGCGCGGCGATCCTGAACTGCCGCCGAAGGGGATTTACGCCGAGAACATCCGCATCGGGAAGCTCCGCAACGACCCCGTCAAGGCGTCGAACGCGCCCGAGCTGGAGGTCAAGAACGTCCGCGAAGATCCGGCCGCGCTGCGCGAGATCCTGGACGTGCCGCCGCAGGTGCGCCTCATGGATCCTGCCCGCGATGCCGACCCGGAGGTCGGATTCGTCCGCGATCGCCTGGAGGAGCTTTCTTTCAACGAAATCAACCGCCGCATCTGCGAGGGACGCATCGCCGCCGAAACGGCGCGCGGACGCAACGTTGCGCCGCGCGTCACGCCGTTGGTGACGCCCACCGGCGATGTCACCTTCAGCGGCATATATTCGCGCCGGATCGGCGACCTGCTGCAAGACTTTTCCTGTGCCGTGTCGAACGCGTGGATCGCCGACGACGTGCGCCAGGTGACGCGCGCGGGGGCGGACGGCCGCACGCGCGCGCATCCGGGCGTGACGTTTGCGCTCAAGCCAGATCTCGCGACGGGCGACCTCACCGTGACGATCGTCAATGGCGGCAAGACGCCGCTCACTGACCTCTGGTGCGTGGTGCATCTGCCGCCGGAGCGGATGACGCGCCGGCACACGTTCCGCGCGGCGAAGGTGCCGCCGGGCGGCAAATTTGAACGGACGTTCTCCATGGGCGCGGGCGCGCACTATATGCCGCGCCCGGTCGGGCCGTCGCTCTACGCGGCCGAAGTCGATTTTACGCGCGACGGCACGCGCAGCCGCGTCTGGACCACGGCCGAGGCGCAGTCCGGCATTTGGCATCCCAACCTGAACGCGACCGCGCTGCATGCGGGTCCGCTGGACGCGCCGGAGGCGGACGACGAGACGCTCTGCCGCCTTTCCGCCGAGACGGGCGCGTTGCCGCCCTTGGGCGATCATCCGCGCACGGCATGGAAGTCGCCCGCGTTCCCGGGTGCCGCCTGGTACAATGTCTCGCCGGCGTCGCGTCCCTACACGCCCGAGGAGAAGCGGCTCATCTACGCGGGCCGCGCCTACGAAGTGGTGGCGCTGCAGTTCGACGTGCCGACGAACACCACCACCATCCTCCGCAACACGGCGTGTCTCTGGACGCGCAAGGCCATGCTGTTCCTGAACGGCGAACGCATTCCGCTCACGGGCAAGACCTCGAATCTGCCGGTGAAGGTGGGCCTGAATCGCCTGCTCGTGAAATATCCCTGCCGCCCCGGCGAGGCCACGGCCTGTCTGCAGCTCTCCGTCTATCCGTGGGATGCCTCGACGTGCTGGCCGTGCGTGCCGTTCCCCAAGGCCGCGCCGCAGGCCGTGCAGACTGCCTCCGGGCCGCAGGAGTTTCCGCTCGAATGGAACGTGCGCCACGCCGCCGGGCGACCCTACGAGGTGGAAATCTCCACCGAAAAGCTCGCGCGCCTCGCGGGCGTGAAGAAGGGGACTGGTTTTGCCGTGCGCGCTGAAACGCCGCAGGGCGCAAAGGATCTGGCCGTGGCGACACTGCCAGGCAAGGTCGCGGGAACGGTCGATCTGCGCTTCACCGTCCCGGAAGGCACGACCGCGCTCACGTGCCGTCCTACCGGTGCCCTGAAGATGTCCAATCCGCAGGAGACGGACAATCTCTTCGCCGGCATTCTGTCCGACGCGAAGCGCTGGACGCTTAGTCCGCGCATGATCGCCGAACCTCAGGCCGATGGCTGTCTGCTGTTCCGTCCGCGTTCGGGCGGTTCGCCCGAGGCGACCTGCACGATCGACGTGCCGCCGGGATTGGCCGGACAGCCGGTCAAGTTCGAGGCGATTCTGGAGAGCCTCGGCGGCGCCAGCTGGACGCTACGCCTGAACATCCAGCAGCTGGATGCCAAGGGCGAACGTCTGCCGGAGCCGGTGTACGACCGCCGCTGGACCACGCTCATGATGCCGCCGGGCGGCAAGAGGTGTCCGTTCGCGGAGCTGGGCCGCATCCATCCCGAGGCCCGGAAGTTGCGTCTCTTCTTCAGCATGTCGACCGGCGAGAAGAAATACGACGAGCACGGGCTGGTGCGCGCCCATCCCGCCGAGGCGCTCACGAAGGTCAAGTTCAGCCGTCTCGCGTTGCGTCCGGCCGAGCAGCTGCCGTTCCCGAAGTATGACGACACCTACTTCGCCGCCGGCGTCTCGGGCCAGGCGGGCGACTGCGCGATTCGCCTGGGCGGCGTGGACGAGCGCGCCTTCTGGTATCAGACGCGCTCGATGGCCAGCTGGAACGAGAACATCCAGTTGCGCAAGGAGGAGCAGCTGTTCTTCCCGGCCGGCGCAGGCACGGTGGAGGCCTGGTTCAAGAGCGACTGGCAGCCCGTGCGCTACCGTTCGGGCGACAAGGAACTCTGCCGGCCGATCGCGCTCTTCCAATGCTACCAAAGCTATCGCGCCCACGAGTGCAAGGGCGGTAAGGGCGCGATGCTGCTCGTGGCGTATCGTCCGGATCCCGGCGAACTGGAGTTTTCGATCAAGGACAGGTTCGGCACGTCCTACACGGGCACGAAGGCGACGAAGCTGCCGAAGAACCAGTGGTGCCACCTGGCCGTTCAGTGGGCGCCGGGCGGCACGGCGGAGGTGTTTGTCGATGGACGCAAGAAGCTGTCCGTGCCGATTCCGAACTGGAAGGCGCTCGATCTCGCCGATCCGGAAATCAAGGTTCCCAACGACGAGAACGGCCTGGAACTCTATCTCGGCTCGACCTGGCAGAGCGCCCGCGCCGAGGTGAAGACCGATCCCGCCTGGCCGCTGTACCAAGGGGCGGCGGACCTGCTGCGCGTCTCGACGGGTTGTCGCTACAAGGGCGACTTCACGCCGTCGCGCGCGCTTACCTGCGATGCGGACACGCGGGCGCTCTTCTCCTTCGACCGCGCGTTCGACGGCACATCCGGCGGCGGCCCTGGCTGGATTCCCGGCACGACGCGTGCGCTGTCCGGCGGACGCGTGGCGCGGCAGCTCGAAATCGGCGGACGCAAGGTGCAATATACGCCCAAGCACGTGCCGGCGGAACTTGATCCGCGCATTGTCTTCGACATCGTGAATTTCCCCGTGCTGCCGACGGCGGCCGATTTCGAGACGGCCCGCCGGCCGTTCGCGAAATCCGCCGTGCTGAAGAACGGCGAAACGCTGTCGCTGGATTGTCCCGACAAGGTCGTCACCGACTTCGTGGAAATCGCCAATGTCTCCGACAAGCCGCTACGCTATCCGATCGTGCTGAACGCGGGCGACGTCGATCCGCGCAGCTGCGGCGACCTGGCGGACACGCTCGCGCTGGACGGCCTTGACGACCGCGCGCGCGTCGATCGCGTCTTTTCCTTCGTCCTCGCCTCCACGGACTACTTCATGAACCACACGGCGATGTTCCCGCCCGGCTCCGACACCCCGCGCGACGTGGAATACCACGCGATGCTCATGCTCAACGGCTACTGCGGCTTCGAGTGCGGACCGCTCAACAACATGACGGCCAACCTCTTCGTCAACGTGGCGCGCTGCCCCGCGTCGCTCACGGCGGGCTATGGACACAGCTTCGAGCAGGTGTTCTACGACGGCAAGAACCACATCTACGACCTCTCCGCGCAGAAGTACTTCCCGGCGATGGACAACGAAACGGCGGCGTATCTGGAAGAGGGCGACAACGAGTGCGGCATCTTCCCGCGCATGGGCAACCCGGCCGAGCATTTCATGCGCAAATCGACGCGCGGCATCTGGGTGGGCAGTTCCATTTGCGACGAGAAGATCGGCGTGACGCTCAATCCCGGCGAGGCGTTTCGCGTGTGGCAGGTGAACGACGGACACTGCAACGACCTCATGGCGCGTACCAAGCTGGGCGTGTACAGGGGACACGAGTCCAAGTTCCGTCCGGACTACACCGAACCCTGCCATGCCGACACGGAAAAGATATTCCTGCAGCGCACCGAGCGCTTCTTCCCGCAGTACCTCAACGGCTTCATCACCTTCGATGGCGCGCCGTCCGCCGACAATCCGGCGTTTGGCTGCGTCACGAACGGCACCTTCTGCTACAAGGTCGCGAGCGGCGGCTATCCGATCGTCCATGCCGAATACGCCGCGACGCGGCGCGACGGCTCGCGGGCGGAGCTGGAGCTTTCCACCGACGGCGGCAAGACGTTCCGTCCGTTCGTCTCGCCGGCCGACTACGCCGTGCGGGCGCGCTACGCCTATCTCGTGCGCGTCAAGGCGCCCATTGCCGACATTGCGCGGTTTGCCGCCGCGACGGAAGTGCAGCTTAATCCGCGCGTCTATCCCGGTCGGCTCAAGGCGGGCGCCAACGCCCTCACGTTCAAGTGCGTCTCGGACGGCGCGGCGCGCGTGACCGTGCAGGGACGCGTCCCTGCCGGACGCATCGCCGTGCCGGCGGCCGTTTCGTCCGGCGCGATCGTCGGCGCGGAGACGCTCTTCTATGCGTTCGATCCGGCGGAAAGTCCGGTGCTGGACGTGGAAGGGGTCTCGCCCAACGCGACGGTGAAGACGTTTGGCGGACTGCGCGCGACGCTCAAGGGCGGCAAGCTCGCGCTGTCGGCGGACAAGGCGGGCGGCGTGCGCATGACGGCCGTGCGCATCATCGACAACGGCGCGGAGAAGACGATGGCGGTGCTGGTGGGCACGGGCGTAAGGTTCGGCACGGCGCGCCAGGCCAAAGTTTCCAATCGGGCGAAGATGCTGCCGCCGGACGCGGCCAGCCCGCAGGCGCGCGGTTGGCTGCCGGCGAACAACCATGAGGCCGAGATTGCCTTCCCGATTGCCGCCGTGCCGGCCGGGAAGTATGCGGTATTGTGCCTCAATCGCTTCGAGAGCCATCCCGAGGAGGATCCCGACAACCAGGTGCGCATGCTTTGGGGCGACATGAAGTCCACCAACCTTGGACGCGCACGGAACTGGGGCTGCAGCTACAAGAAGGCCAACTTCGGACGGCCGGGCGAGCGCGCGCAATACAAGTGGGACTATGCGTTTCATCCTGGCACGGGCTATCCCTACGCGAACATTCGCGTGGCGGAGCTGCCGGCGGCGGAGCGCGTGGCGTTTCGTTCCTGGCGCAACCATGACGCGGTGGAGATTGCGGCCTTGCTGGTGGTGCCAGATCCATCGATGGATCTGCGCGGCGAACTGACGCGCGTCCTGTGCGGACTTAATTGCGACCCTTGGAGGGTCGCAGTTGAGGCCACGCGGGCGGCAGGGTTGTAGCGCC
>JAEEGH010024033.1_pt1 | contig 12338 bp, 8 predicted proteins | sample 9134181 | NCBI WGS metagenome assembly JAEEGH01 (sample SAMN16246544, study PRJNA631951) | gut metagenome | biome: gut microbiome; feature: rumen; material: DP-attached | host: Bos | place: Iran: Karaj | collected 2018-10
GGTTACAGCGGTGAGGATCCACCTCTTCCCATCCCGAACAGAGAAGTTAAGCTCACTAGCGCCGATGGTACTGCCCCACCAGGTGGGAGAGTAGGTAGCTGCCGCTTTTCGAAAGGCTCGAGTCATTTGACCCGGGCCTTTTTTTGTGTATATATTTCACTGATTATCTTATGGAATGAGCTACAGTCCAGGCTGTGCTCCAGGCGGCCTGGAGGTTGAATCCGCCCGTGACTGCATCTATGTCCATGACTTCTCCGGCAAAGTATAGGCCAGGAACGCGCCGCGACTCCAGTGTGTCGGGCCGGATTTCATGGAGTGCCACTCCGCCGCAGGTCACGAATTCCTCCTTGAAGCGGGCTCTGCCGGTTATTTCGTAAGTATCGGATATCAAAGTGTTTACAAGGCGGGCAAGACCCTTGCTGCCAAGTTCTGCCCAGCGTGCGTCCGGGCGTATCCCGGCCCGTCCGACAAGCATCTTCCAAAGCCGGTCGCTCAATTCTGCGGGGTGGGAATTGGCAACCGTCCTGCCGCTCCCGGCCATTTCGTGGAGCCGGTCCCGTAATTCCGGCTCCGAACAATCCATCCAGTTCACCAGCAGCGTGCCGCGGTATTGGCTTTCCGACAGCCAGCGTGCCGCATAGGAAGACAGCCGGAGCGTGGCTGGGCCGCTGACGCCCCAGTCGGTCAGCAGCAGAGTGCCGTGCGAGCGGAAACGCGTTCCGGTGAGTCCCAGTGTCACATTATCCACCACCGTGCCCATCAGCGAGCGCAGGCCTTCGTCCTCTATCTTCAGCGTGAACAGTGACGGCACGTCTCCCACGAGTTCGATGCCCGTGCCTGAAAGCAGCCGGGCTGTGGCTCCGCCGGTAGTGAGCACTACGGCGTCTGGCCGCAGCGTGCCGCCCAGCTTTCCGGATGCTTCCTGGAAGTGCACGGAAAGGTCGCGCTCTATTGCAGTAACCTTATGATTGCAAAGCACTTGCACGCCGCCTTCCTGCATTGCCCGCTCCAGCGTGCGCACTATCTGCATGGCATCCTGGCTCTGAGGGAACACGCATCCGTCGCTCTGCGTCACAAACCTGACCCCTCTCTCGCCGAACCAGTGCAGGCAGTCTTCCGGCCCGAATGAATGCAGCAGGCGCTTCATCAGATTTGCTCCTCTGGGATACACGTCGGAAAGCGAATCCACGAATTCGAATGAATTGGTGATGTTGCAACGCCCGCCGCCGGTCACGGCAAGTTTCTGCATGGGGTGAGCGGCCGCTTCCAGTACGCAGACCTTCCAGTCCGGATGGATGCGGGCCAGGAGAGCGGCGCAGAAACATCCGGCCGCTCCGGCACCTATGACGGTAATCGTGCGCATATGACAAATATAGGATTTTTTAGCTTATCTTTGTAGACTTTAATAATAGTTATATGTGTGGAATAGTAGCATATCTGGGATATAGGGAAGCCTATCCCATTCTGATAAAAGGCCTCCACAGGCTGGAATACCGCGGATACGACTCAGCCGGGGTCGCGGTCTTGAACGAAGCCGGCAAACTGAATATATACAAGGCAGTCGGAAAGGTGTCCAACCTTGAGCAGGCGGCCCAGGGCCACGACTGCTCGGGCACCATCGGCATCGCCCACACCCGTTGGGCGACCCACGGGGAGCCGAACGAAGTGAATGCCCACCCGCATCTGTCGCAGAGCGGCGACCTGACGATGGTCCACAACGGAATCATCGAGAACTCTTCCGTCCTGCGCGAGCAGCTCAAGGCGCGCGGCTTCACGTTCAAGAGCGAGACGGACACCGAAGTACTGCTGCAACTCATTGAATACACGCAGCTTAAGCACGGTGTGGATCTCAGTTCTGCCGTGCGTATCGCCCTCCAGAAGGTAATCGGAGCCTATGCCATAGCGGTGATCGACCGCAAGGAGCCGGGCACCATTGTGGCGGCCCGCAAGAGCAGTCCGCTTGCCATCGGCCTCGGGGAAGACAATTGTGAATTCTTCATCGCCAGCGATGCGTCACCTATAGCGGGGTACACCAACAAAGTGGTGTATCTCAACGATGAGGAGGTGGTGACCTGCCACCGTGGTGAGACCCTGCATATCACCACCCTCAATGCCGAGAAGGTGGATGTGCAGGCGAAGGAAATCGACCTGGACGTGACCATGCTGGACAAGGGCGGCTTTGCCCATTTCATGCAGAAGGAAATTTTTGACCAGCCCTCGGTGCTGCGCGACTGTATGCGAGGACGCCTCCTCTCCTCCCATAAGCGTATTGTCCTCAGCGCCGTCACCGAGCACCGTGAGGAACTTATCAACGCAAAGCGTTATATCATGGTGAGTTGCGGCACTTCGTGGCATGCCGCCCTTATAGGCAAGCAGCTCATAGAGATGTTCTGCCGCATTCCCGTGGAAGTAGCCTACGCCAGCGAATTCCGCTACAGCGACCCCGTCGTCGGCCCCGGTGACGTGGTCTTTGCCCTCTCCCAGAGCGGGGAGACTGCCGACACCCTTTCCGCCATACAGATGGCCAAGGAGAAGGGCGCCATGATCTTCGGCATCGTGAACGCCGTCGGCAGCAGCATCGCAAGGGCTTCGGACACGGGTACTTATATCCACGTCGGTCCGGAAATCGGAGTTGCCAGCACCAAGGCATTCACCGGCCAGACCACCGTGCTGGCCATGCTTGCCCTCGCAATCGGCCGCGAAAAGGGCACTGTCGATGAAAACACCTACAACGAGGCAATCGAGGAACTGCAGACCATTCCGGACAAGATATCAAGCATCCTCGAGAAGGACGACGAGATCAAGGCGCTTGTACCCGAGTATTCCGACAAGAAGAATTTCCTCTACCTGGGCCGGGGAATGAATTATCCCGTGGCCCTGGAAGGCGCCCTCAAGCTTAAGGAAATCAGCTATATACATGCTGAAGGCTACCCGGCGGCAGAGATGAAGCACGGTCCTATAGCCCTTGTGGACGAAGATATGCCGGTGGTGTTCCTCGCCACCCACCACAACCTGTATGAAAAGATTCTGAGCAATATGCAGGAAGTCGTGGCGCGCAAGGGAAGGGTGCTTGCGATAGTCAGCGAGGGCGACACGGTGGTCAGGCAAATTGCCGAGCACGTGATTGAAGTGCCTCATACCTCCAATTTCCTCTGCCCGCTGGTGTCGGTGATTCCCCTGCAACTTCTGGCCTACCATATAGCCGTGTCAAAGGGGCTCGATGTGGACCAGCCCCGCAATCTCGCAAAAAGTGTAACAGTCGAATAATAAATCATATGGAATATAGAAAGCTGAATGCTCAAGAAATAGAAGCACTGCAGTCCCGCGGCTGCAGGGCCGACAATTGGGACAATGTCGAGGTCGCAGACGGCTTCACTCCCGAATTCATATCCAACGCCGTTTTCAGCGGAGCCGTCCGCCTGGGAAGATTCGAAAAATCATTCACCTTGCCCGGTGGCGTGGTGATACATTCGGGAATCAGCGACGCCAGGCTGCACAACGTCAGCATAGCCGACAACTGCTGCGTCCACGGAGTCCGTGGCTATATTGCAAACTACGATATATCAGAAGATTGCCTGATCGATAATGTGGGCGATATCTACACCGAGGGCGAGTCCTGCTTCGGCAATGGCGTCAAGGTGGCGGTGCTCAATGAGACCGGCGGCCGCGAGGTGGTCATCCACGACGGCCTGTCTTCCCACGAGGCATATATGATAGCCCTCTACCGCCACAGACCCGATTTCATCGAAAAGATGAATGCAATCATCGACGGGTACGTCCGCAGCTGCCGTTCGACCCGCGGCCATATCGGCAGGGGCGTGCGCATCACCGGCGTGTCCAGCATACGCAACGTGCGCATCGGGGATGCATGCGTGCTGGAAGGGGTCCTGAGGCTCTCCGAGGGCTCCCTGAACGGCAGTGCCGAAGCGCCCGTGGTCCTGGGGCAGGGTGTCATCTGCGAAGACTTCATCATTTCCGAAGGCAGCACGGTCACCGACGGAGTGATGCTCACCCGCTGCTTCGTGGGCCAGGCGTGCCGCTTCGGACACGGCTACTCCGCCAGCGACTCCCTTTTCTTCTGCAACTGCCAGGGCGAAAACGGCGAGGCCTGCGCCATATTTGCCGGACCCTACACAGTGACCCACCACAAGAGCACGCTGCTAATTGCCGGAATGTTCTCATTCATGAACGCCGGCAGCGGATCCAACCAGAGCAACCACATGTACAAGCTGGGTCCCATCCACCAGGGCGTGCTGGAGAGGGGCGCGAAGACCTCTTCCGATTCCTACATACTCTGGCCGGCGCGCGTGGGGGCTTTCTCCCTGGTGATGGGACGCCACGTCACCCATTCCGACACCACCAACCTTCCGTTCTCATACCTGATAGAGAAAGGGGAGACCTCCTATCTTGCCCCCGGCGTGAACCTTCGCAGCGTGGGCACCATACGCGACGCCCGCAAGTGGCCCAGGCGCGACGAGAGGCGCGGCACCGACAAGCACGACCTTATCAACTACAATCTCCTTTCGCCGTTCACCATCCAGAAGATGATAAAGGGCCTGCAGACCCTGGAAAACCTCCGCTACGCCAGCGGCGAGCTGTCCGACGTCTATTCCTTCCACAGCGTGAAAATCACCAACCACTCACTCAAGCGCGGCATGGAACTGTATCGCATCGCAATCGATAAGTTCATGGGTAACTCCCTGATTTCCAGACTGCAGGAAAGCGACGGCAGCTTCGCGGAACTCTCCGAGGCCCAGCTGCATTCAAAACTGCGCCCCGACACGCCGGTAGGTTCGGGCGAATGGGTGGACATAAGCGGCCTGATTGCCCCGAAGTCTGAGATCGCTGCCCTGATGAACGGCATCGAAAGAGGCAGTATCACCAGTCTCCGGGAGATCCGGGATGCATTCAAGCAGATGGCCGACAATTACTACAGCTATGAGTGGACCTGGGCTTTCCAGCACATACAGCAGCTCTATGGAATCAATCCCTCCAAGATGACCAGGGAGGAGGCCGTGAGTCTCATAGAGAGGTGGAAAGACGCCGTGGTGAAGCTGGACAATATGATTTTCGAAGACGCCAGGAAGGAGTTCAACCTTGCTTCCATGACCGGATTCGGAGCCGACGGAGACAAGTCTCAGAAAGAGAGCGATTTCGAGCAGGTGCGCGGAGATTTCGAGTCGAATCCTTTCGTCCGCTCGGTGCTGGACCACATTTCCGCCAAGACCGAATTGGGACGGAAAGCGGTTGCAGCACTGAATAATCAGTAAAATTGTTATATTTGTGGATAACACAAAAGCGAATCAATATGGCAAGTAAGAAGGCAAAAAAGAACTCCGGATATGACTGGAGCTACAGCTCCTTCGGCGGAGTTGTGCGCGTCAACGTACGCAACGGCGAAGACATAGCCCATCTGGGTGAACTCGACCAGAAACTCTGGACGGTGCTGAGCTGCTCCGTGAAGGGACTCGAATTCGACGAAAAGACCCTGCAGATGCTGGATACCGACGGCGACGGCAAGATCCGTGTCAACGAGATCGTCGCAGCTGCAAAATGGCTGACCAGCGTGATCAAAGACAAGGACCTGCTGATCAAGGGAGATTCCGTACTGCCTCTGGATCAGATAAATACGGAGAATGAAGCCGGAGCCCGGCTCTACAAGTCCGCCCGCCAGATTCTCTCCAACCTCAAGCTGGAGAAGGATGAAATCTCCATCGAAGACAGCTCCGACAGCATCGCCATCTTCGCAGAGACCGGAGCCAACGGCGACGGTGTGATCACCGAGGCCTCCGCCTCCGACGAAGCACTCAAGGAAGTCATACGCACCATCGTGGCGTGCGCCGGTTCGGCTATGGACCGCAGCGGCGTCGCAGGTGTGACAGCCGAGCTCATTGAGACCTTCTACACCGCCCTTGCCGACTACTCAGCTTGGCGGGCGGCAGGCACTGCCGACATCGCTCCCTACGGCGACGACACCCAGGCCGCGCTCGACGCCTGCAATGCGCTGAGAGACAAGGTGGCAGACTATTTCATGCGCTGCAAGCTCATCGCTTTTGACGAAAACGCCGCGCCGGCTGTCGACGTGTCCGTGGATGCAATCAGCGCCATAAGCGCCGACAACCTTGCCGCCCGTTCAGAAGACATAGCAGCGTATCCGCTTGCCCGTCCCACCAAGGCCGGCATCATTCCCTTCGAGGGCATCAACCCTGCGTGGAAGGCCCGTTTCGATGCCCTCCGCGCCCTGGTGAAGTTCGAAAAGGAAGACGGAGTCGATGAGGCGGAGTGGAACGCTCTCCTTGGCAAATTCGCGGCCTTCGAGGCCTGGAAGGCCGGCAAGAAGGGCGAAATCGTGGAGCCCCTGGGCATAGAGAAGGTGAACGAGCTTCTCAAGGCAGACGCCAAACCGGAGCTCCTCAAGCTTGTCGATGCCGACAAGGCCCTGGAAGACGAAGCCAACTCCATCGATGAGGTCAACAAACTCATGCACCTCTACCGCGACTTCTACAAGCTCCTGCGGAACTATGTGATATTCACGGATTTCTATTCCCCCGACCAGAATCAGATGTCGGTGTTCGAGTCCGGCAAGCTCTATATCGACGAGCGTTGCTGCCGCCTCTGCGTGCGCGTAGAAGACATGGGCAAGCACGCCGACATGGCCGGTCTGAGCGGAATGTTCCTGCTGTACTGCAACTGCAAGGCCCGCAGCGACGGCCGGACCATGAACATCGTGGCCGTGATGACAGACGGCAAGACCCGCAACCTGCGTCCCGGAACCAACGGCGTGTTCTACGACCGCGAGGGCCGCGACTACGACGCCACTATTGTGCGCGTGGTGGAGAATCCTATCAGCATCAAGCAGGCATTCTGGGCCCCTTACGTGAAGTTCTGGAACTTTGTGACCGGCCTCGTGAACAAGTCGGCGGCCGAAAAGGACCAGAAGGCCATGACCGACCTTCAGGCTGGAGCGCAGGCCGCCCCTGCAAGCGCTTCGGACAAGAAGGCGCCGTTCGACATCGCCCGCTTCGCCGGCATCTTCGCTGCTGTGGGCATGGCGGTCGGTGTGCTTGCAGCTGCCCTGGCATGGATTATCGGTGGCATTGCCAAGACCCCCTGGTGGGGCATACTGCTCATCATCCTGGGCATCATGCTGCTGATTTCCGGCCCTTCGTGCTTCATCGCCTGGGGCAAACTGCGCCGGCGCAACCTCGGCCCCGTGCTGAATGCAAACGGCTGGGCAATAAACTCAAACGTCATTGTGAATATCCCCTTCGGACGCACGCTCACGAGCGTTGCAAAGTTCCCCAAGCTCGATATCGACGATCCCTACAAGAAGCGCGTGCCGCTGTGGCGGAAGATACTCCGCTGGGTGCTGGTGCTTGCCGTCGTGGCATTCGGAGTGCTGTTCTTCACCGACAACCTCAAGTGCATAGGCCTGCCTTTTCATAAGGAAAAACCGGCTGAGGAACAGGTAGAAGCATCAGTGGAGACGGCGGAAGAAGCTGCCGGAGAAACGGCTGAAATCACTGAATAATAAATACATGGACTTCAAAACCTTTACTTTCAAGAAGGAGCAGGCCAACGTGGGCCTGTTCAACGACTGCTTTCCGCCCGTCATGGACGGAGTGTCGGTCTGCATGGAAAACTATGCCAAATGGCTCCAGAAAATGGTCGGAGACGTGAAAGTTATCACCCCCACCGTGCCGGGAGCCGACTACAGCAAGCTTGACTACCAGGTGCTCGACTACATCAGCGTGCCTGTGCCCAAGCGCCACCCCTACGTGACTGGAGTCGCTGAAATGGATCCCCGCTATCTTGCGCAGATTGCGAAACTCCGTTTCAAGATTGTTCATGCCCACTGTCCTTTTGCCAGCGGCCTCGCGGCCCAGCGCATCGCCAAACTCCAGGGAATTCCCATGGTCGCGACATTCCATTCCAAGTACCGTGACGATTTCGCCCGGGTGCTTCCGAAGGTCATAGTGGATGCCATCATCAAGGTGATCATAGAATTCTACGAGAGGGCGGACCTCGTGTGGGTGCCCCAGGAGTCTGTGATAGACGTGATTCGCGAATATGGCTACAAGGGCCCGGTCGAGGTGATGGACAACGGCTCCGACCTGGTTGCGGATTATCCGGAAAAGTATTTTGTGGATGCGCGTAATGCGCTGGGAATCAAGCCGGAAGAATTTGTTATGCTCTTTGTGGGCCAGCATATTTGGGAGAAAAATCCCAGGCTGGTCATCGAAGGTCTCTCCAGGATGCCGGACGTGCCGTTCCGTATGTTCTTCATCGGCACCGGCTATGCCGAGCAGGAGATGAAGGACCTTGTGTCGGAAAAGGGCCTGGATGGAAAGGTGACTTTCGTCGGGTCGCTTACCGACAGGGAATTGCTGACCCGTTATTATGCTGCGTCCGATCTATTCCTGTTCCCTTCGCTCTACGACAACGCTCCTCTTGTGGTGCGTGAGGCCGCTGCTCTCCACACGCCGTCCGTGATGGCTGCGGGGGCCACGGCATCCACGATTCTCCGCGACGGCCAGAACGGCTTCCTGGTGGAGAACGATCCTGCGGCGATGGAAGCGAAACTTCGTGAGCTGGTTGCCGATCCCGAGCGTGTCCACAGGGTAGGTGTGCAGGCGTCGAAGACGATAGTCCGCTCCTGGGAAGACTGCGTGGGAGAGGCACTGGACCGCTACAACAGGCTGCTGAGAGTCCGGAATCTTCCTCTAATAGAAAAGATAGTATGAAAAAGTTAGTATTTGTATTGACCGTTATGGCTACACTTGCCGCTTCCTGCTGCAACGCCCCCGAGGCATCGCAGGATTCCGCCCGTGAGGCGGTCCTCCAGAACATCGCTGCCCGCAAGAGCGTCCGCTCCTACACTTCCGAGCCTGTCAGCGACGCCGACATCGAGACGATGCTGCGCGCCGCCATGGCTGCTCCTTCCGCAATGAACCGCCAGCCCTGGGAGTTCATCGTCATCAAGGACAGGGACACGCTTGACGCCCTTGCTGCAAAACTCAAATATGCCAAGATGCTGGAGAAGGCTCCTCTGGCCATAGTCGTGTGCGCGGAGACCATGATCACGCTGCGCGACGGCTCCGTGGTCGAGAACATGTTCTGGGAGCACGATGCTTCCGCGGCTACTGAGAACCTGCTCCTTGCTGCCGAAGCGATTGGTCTGGGCGCAGTCTGGACGGCCGCTTCCGATCCCGAGCGTTCGGCCATAGTCTGCGAGGCCCTGGGCATCACCGGCACGGTGAAGCCTCTGTGCGTTATTCCGATAGGGCATCCCGACGGCGAGACACAGCCGAAGGACAAGTGGAAACCCGAAAAGATCCACTACAACCGTTTCTGACTGTACCCGCTGAGTAGCTGAACGCTATTTGCCGAAGTACTGGTTGAGAAGGCGTGCGAGACGGTAGCCTGCATCGCGAAGCTGCAGACGGACTATCTCGCGCGACTTTTCTATTGTGTCGGGATCGAGGTCCTCGGTCAGGGGAGCGTTGATTTCATAGATGCCGTAGCAGCGGTCGCCGGTGGCCTTGGCCCAGTCCCGCACGGTGCCGCGGGCAATCTTGTTCCTCTTGCAGGGGCCGCAGTCGTCGAGGATGGCTGCGAGCTCGTCCGGGGTGGTGTCAGGCCAGAGCAGGTCAGGCATGCCGTCGTAGAGGCCGTGGAAGCTGCCGAATGACTTGTCGCCTATCCTGCATTCCCATTTGGCTTTAGGCAAGGGGAAATAGCAGTGCACGGGGCAGTGCATGTCGCCCACGAAATGGATGAGCATGCGGATGTTCATCACGACGGCGGAATCGCTCAGCTCCTTGTAGTGTCCGAGGTTGTAGTCTACTATCTCCAGGGCATGGATGGCGTCGCCCGTCTTGAGGCGGGGATTGGGGTCGTAGCGGTGCTGCCCGTCCACGTTGTAGACGTGCCATGCAGTCGTGTATGCTATTTCTTTGTCTCTGCGATGGATGTCCATCCAGGTGGCGTCTTCCTTCAGGTCGTAGTCCATGTAGCGGGCTATGTTGGCCTTGGTCTTTTCCGTCAGGTGCCTCTGGGCGACTGCGATGACGGTCTGGTGGCCGAAATTGCGCCAGGCGGAAAGTGAAATGCAGAAAACTGTGGCAAAAAGGATGGAAACAAGTATTTTCTTCATTGGTTTTGTATTTTAGCGACATCAAATATAGCAATTATTTCGCGGACCTTTCTTTTTTTATCTTGAAAAAATGCCTATATTTGCAGGCTTTTTGGCCGCGGTGGCCAAAGTACGGTTCTCCGGCCCTGCCCCGGCGGCCCATAAAACATGGGCAAAAGGGCCGCCGGGGCAGGGCCGGAGAGCCGGAGTTTTTAACCAATAAAATTTTTTGCGCAATGGCTGAATATTTGGAGCCTTCAAAGAAGCAAGAGATTTTCGCGAAGTACGGGAAGTCCAATAAGGACACCGGCTCTCCTGAGAGTCAGGTTGCTTTATTTTCCTACCGTATCGCTCACCTTACCGAGCACGTGAAGAAGAACAAGAAAGACGTGGTCACCCGTCGTAGTCTTCTCCGCCTCGTCGGTAAGCGCCGTCAGGTTTTGGATTACCTCCAGAAAGTTGACATCGAGAGATACAGGGACATTATCAAGAAGCTTGGTCTTCGTCGATAAGCATAGGAAAATTTATTGGGTGGCTCCCAACGGGGGAGCCATCCTTTTTTTAAGAAGAAAGACGTAACGAAAACAGTAAAATGAACATCATCAACAAGAAGATCCAACTCGCGGACGGCCGCGTGATTGAAATCGAGACCGGCAAACTGGCCAAGCAGGCCGACGGCTCCGCAGTCGTGAAAATGGGTGGCACCATGCTCCTCGCCACCGTGTGCGCTGCAAAAGAAGTGAAAGAGGGCACCGACTTTATGCCCCTCACAGTAGATTACAGGGAGAAATACTACGCTGCCGGACGTTTCCCCGGCGGTTTCCTCAAGCGCGAAAGCAAGCCCTCCGATTATGAGGTGCTTATCGCCCGCCTTATCGACAGGCCCATCCGCCCCCTGTGGCCGGATGATTTCCACCTCGAAGTGTTCGTGCAGGTGAGCCTTATCAGCGCTGATAAAGACACCCAGCCCGACGCCCTTGCCGGACTGGCCGCATCCGCGGCCCTCGCAACTTCCGACCTGCCTTTCGGCGGTCCTATCGGCGAGGTGCGCGTGTGCCGCATCGACGGACAGTTCGTCATCAACCCCAGCTTCTCCGACATGGAGCGCGCCGACCTCGAACTCATGGTCGCCGCAACCGAGGAGAACATCATGATGGTCGAAGGCGAAATGAATGAAGTCTCCGAGCACGACATGCTCGAGGCCATCAAGTTCGCCCACGAAGAGATCAAGAAGCACTGCCGCGTCCAGAAGGAGCTCATGGCTGAGCTCGGCACCGACGGACAGAAGCGCGACTATCCCCACGACGAGAACGACGAGGACCTGCGCAAGGCAGTCCGCGATTTCTGCTACGACAAGTGCTATGCCCTCGCAAAGAGCGCCAAGCCCAAGCACGAGAGGGAAGACGGCTTTGCAGCTATCCAGGACGAATTCATCGCAACCATTCCCGAGCCCCATACCGAGGAAGAGAAGGAGGCCTATGCAGCCAAGGTTGCAATGGTGGCCCGCTACTACCATGATGTGGAGAAGGAAGCCATGCGCAACATGATCCTCGACGAAGGCATCCGTCTGGACGGCCGCGTCTGCAACGAAGTGCGCCCCATCTGGTGTGAGGTCGACTATCTGCCCTGCGCCCATGGTTCCGCAATCTTCACCCGCGGCGAGACCCAGTCGCTCGCAAGCGTGACCCTCGGCACCAAGCTCGACATGAAGGAGATGGACGAGGTGCTCATCCAGGGCGACCAGCAGTTCGTGCTGCACTATAATTTCCCTCCTTTCGCTACCGGCGAAGCCAAGCCTCAGAGGGGAGTGGGCCGTCGCGAGATCGGCCATGGCAACCTGGCCATGAGGGCCCTCAAGCCCGTCATCCCCATGGCTCCCGAGAATCCCTACGCAGTGCGCGTGGTGTCCGATATCCTCGAGTCCAACGGCTCATCTTCGATGGCCTCCGTCTGCGGCGGCTGCCTCGCCCTCATGGATGCAGGCGTGAAGATCCGCAAGCCGGTCGCCGGTGTGGCGATGGGCCTGATCACTGACGCCGAGCGCCCGAATGACCGTTACGCCATCCTCACCGACATCCTCGGCGACGAGGACCACCTCGGCGACATGGACTTCAAGGTCACCGGCACCAAGGACGGCATCACCGCCACCCAGATGGACATCAAGGTGGACGGTCTGAGCTACGACGTCCTGGAGAAAGCCCTC
>JAEEGH010024034.1_pt1 | contig 12338 bp, 12 predicted proteins | sample 9134181 | NCBI WGS metagenome assembly JAEEGH01 (sample SAMN16246544, study PRJNA631951) | gut metagenome | biome: gut microbiome; feature: rumen; material: DP-attached | host: Bos | place: Iran: Karaj | collected 2018-10
ATACTTCCCTTTCGGTTTTTTAATGTATAATCTAATTTAGTTGAGAAGGTCCATTTTTTGACATCGTATAAAAAATGTACATCAAATGTCTTAATAAATAAGAGCAGTTAAGTCTAAAGGGGTAATAGATGGAACTACTTGAATATAGACACGTAAAAGACAATGCAATCACTCATCGTTTGATGGATGCTATTGTCAAACTAACGAATGAGAAACCAATAGATTCGATCTCCATCACAGAGCTCGCCGATGAAGCTAAGATAAATCGTGCTACATTCTATAGCTATTTCCAAGACAAGAATTCTTTGATCAAGTATGTCTACTACCATGCCGTCAGAGACCTTGATGACATGTTCAAGCGATATGACACTTTCTTGAAAGCAACAGACCTCATCAGGAAGACTTTCAGCACCGCAGGAAACTTCCTGCCCAAGGCTATGGAAAGCAGAGAAGACGATTCACTTGCATCCTTCGTAACCTATTACTGGATCAGATTCAACAAGAACCTGTTCAAAGAGGCAACAGGTGCGGAAATCGTTCCTGATGACGTGACGATGTCGATTGAGATGTGGGTCTATGGTTTAGTCGTGGAAATGAGATCCGTGTCGAAGTCAAAAAGTAAAACGAAGAATGAAAACTATCGAAAGCTACAGTTGGTACACGCTCCAAAAGAGATAAGAAAGATTCTGATCAACAATTCACTCAAAGCCGGAATCAAGCTGGAAGAGATGGATCTGACTGCCGAAGATCTGGACTGATATTCCACATCGCAGATAAAACATTCTCCGTAGTGCTACAATCATCTCTTGAATGATTAGTAAAGATCGGAGGCAGTCATGGCGCTTGAGACAACCAGAGAAGAAGTCCTGTCGCTGATCTTTTCAAAGTGGCAACCTAACATCCAAACAGAAACAGTCAAAATCGAGGCTGCCCAGAACAGAGTCATCGCAAAACAGCATTATTCAGTCCACAATATCCCAGTGGTTCGTTCGTCGTGTATGGACGGAGTCGCAGTCAGATCCGAACGATTCACACATGGCATGCCGGATGCATCCAACTGGGTAAAAGGTATCGACTATGTACGTGCCGATACCGGAGATGACTTTCCCGACGATTTCGATGCAGTCGTACGCATAGAAAAGGTACGCTTCCTGGATAATGGCGGACTGGAATTCACCGAAGACTTAGATGTCCATCCCGGAACAGGTGTAAATGACTGTGGGAGTTCCATCGAAGCTGGTAGTCCGTTGATCGAATCTGGTTTACCATTGCGATCGAGCGATATCGCGTCTCTCGCCATGGGAGGAATAACAGAAGTCGAAGTTTACAGAAAACCAAAGGTTTTCTTCCTCCCCACCGGTTCAGAATTGATCCCGGCAGGAGCCAGACTTGAACGCGGCAAAAATTACGATACCAACAGTATCATAGCTCGGGACATGCTGAAAGAGATGGGAGCTGAAGTCAACTGGCATCCAATCGTGAAAGACAATCAAACAGAATTAACCGAAACATTGCATAGAGCACTTGCCGAAAACGATATCGTAATCATAAGCGGCGGTTCATCCAAAGGCGAAGAGGACTTCAACACCAGACTGATAGAAAAAGAAGGTGAACTGATCCTTCACTGGGCGGCCGCGGCTCCGGGCCGTCCCATCGGCATAGGCATCATCAATGGAAAGCTTGTAGTAAACATCCCAGGTCCTCCTCTTGCGATGTTCTACTGTCTAACATGGTGCATCCAGCCTGTCATCTGTTCATTTTTTAAGCTCCCGGTCCCAAAGAAAGTCACCGTTAAATGTAAATTGCTGCACGACATGAAAGTCTTCGAGGATATTGCGTTCATCAGCAAGATGAACGTATACAGATGCAACGGAGAGTACTACGTCAGTCAGGTCAAAAGGGAAAGATCAGACCAGCCTAAGATGCTGAGTGCAAATGCAATGTTCATATCCCCAATAGGTGAATCTGTGTATCCGAAGGGAACAGTTTTGGAAATAGAGCTCCTGCGTAATATCGCATATATACCGGAGAAGACGCCTGAAGAACTGGGGATCAGCTGATAGAAAAGGAAATGGGTCGCCAGGGACTCGAACCCTGCACAACCTGATTAAAAGTCAGGTGCTCTACCTGATGAGCTAGCGACCCAAACAATTTGTTAGTCTATCAAACTTCTAAGCGTTTGTAAAATACCTTTACGCCTAATTGAGAGGATCTATGATTGGGTTTCCAAGTATTTGTTGAGGTATTCCCAGCCCGTATCAGCGGGAACAGCAAAGCACAGATTTGAGTACTGTCCGCTATAACCGACCAGTTCGAATGAACCCATTCCCATAACTTCACCGTTTTGATTGATAATGGCACCGCCGCTATTACCGGGATTCATAGTCGTGTCGAACTGGACCCATGTGCAACCATCATACTCACGGACGGCAGATACGATCCCAGCAGTTACAGTAAGCGGACCTTTAAGGAAATTCACAGCAGGATAACCAAGCGCAACTGCCAGATCACCGGGAAGGATATCATCAAGCGAACAGAAAGAAGCTATAGGCAGATTTTCGACTGGTTCATTTATCTTAAGTACTGCAATATCAAGATCTTCATCACCGTCAACCATCTTTGCTGTATATTCCCTGCCGTCCTGCAGATAGATATCGATATGCCTGTATCCCTTTACAACGTGATAGCAGGTAAAAATATACCCATCAGCAGTTGCGATGACCCCGGACCCTCCCAGCAGCCTGTAATCATGGTCCTGATTAGTTATCCTGACAATGGAATCACAGGCTTTCAGATAGGCATTTGTATAGGCCGTCGTCGCCCCGTTAACCGAAGTGCTGACCTCGCTGAGCCTTTGCGATAGTTCGCTATATGAACCGGCGATACGATTGCCGGTATCATCCAATAACTCTTCAATGGAAGAGAGCTTAGTCGATTCATGGCTCAAAGCTGAATCCAGAGAAGAAATATCATCATCTAAACTGTCCAAGCAGGAATTCAATTCAGAAATAGTATCATTGAGAGAAATGATCTCTCGGTCCTTGCGGTCGATCTCTTCATGTAAACGTCCTATGCTTTCCTGGTTGCTGCTTATGAGAGCCTTTGCCTGTACAAGATCGTCGGAAACATCATTGAACTCTTTACGCATGTCGAAGAAGAAATATGTAAGCACTCCTACTCCAGCGATAAGCACTACGGCTAAAGCAATCATAGCCGTGTTGAACGGATTCAGTTTTCGGAAAAGGCTTTTTACACTTGAGATGCGGGCTTCTTCATTTTCTTCTGGCATATAAGATACGACCTCAAAATTAGACTATTGTTATTTTATGTCTAAGACAACTTGAAAGACAACTATTATGGTTCTAGTTTAGACTACGCAAGATCAGTTGGGAATGTCATTACTTCATCGATGGAAGCAGCATCACAGAAGAGCATGACGAGCCGATCCATCCCCAGTGCGATACCACCGGTGGGTCTCATGCTTCCAACCGCATCGAGGAATCTTTTAGGGACTGGGAGATCTCTGCCTTCAGTTTCTTTTATGATCTCGATATCTTTCAGGAATCTCGATTTCTGCTCAGCAGGATCGATGAGCTCACTGTAAGCATTAGCGAGTTCGAGGCCGACGATAAAGCATTCGGCCCGCTCCGCGACCTTTTCATTTAATGGATTGATACGGGCCAATGAAGCGGCTTGTCTCGGATAATCAAAAAGAACCAATGGTCTGTCATTTCCGATGCTGGGGATAACTTTTAATGTGATGTCATCATCAAATCTTTCTTCATCAAAGGTCTCAACGGGGTCCCATCCGGCGTGCATTTTCATGACGTCCTGAATCGTCATTTTAGGCCAAGGAGACGATACGTCAATGCGATTCCCCTGATAATTCAAAACATCGCCTATTTTCAGCTCTTTAGCAATAAAGGCAACCAGGTCCGCCGTCTCGTCCATCATCATCAGATAATTCGATCCGACGGCATACCACTCGATCATGGAAAACTCAGGATTATGTAATCTTCCTCTTTCACCCCGACGGAAACAATGGGAGATCTGGAAGATCTTTTCATAACCCGCTGCCAAAAGGCGTTTCATGTGGAGTTCCGGAGATGCTGCCAAAAACCAGCCGTTGGATTCTTCCGGCTGGATAAATCTTTCGGGAGCAACAGTGGGAACACGGGTAGGAGTATCGACTTCGAGATAGCCTCGCTCCTTAAAGAATCGGCGGGTCAGATCAAAAATGAGCGCCCGCCGCTCAAGATTGCTCTTTATACGACACAGGCGCTCAGTTTCTTCAAACATGATATGAAAGAAAGATTATTTCTTGTTTACACGTTCAACATAAGTTGAAGTTCGGGTATCGACCTTGAGGACATCGCCTTCCTTGACGAAAGGAGGGACTTCGATGACAGCACCGGTCGAAAGAGTGGCAGGTTTGGTCTGCTGGGTAACAGTGGCACCTTTGACGGCAACACCGGTCTCGATGACCTCGAGTTCCATGAAGTTGGGAAGGTTGATATCAAGAACGGTCTCGCCCATCATCTGCATGTTGACAGTCATGCCTTCGGTGAGCCACTTGGAACGATCACCCATAAGGCTGGATGAGATAGTGAACTGTTCGAAGGTCTGAGAATCCATGAATACGTAATCTTCGCCTTCTTCATAGAGATACTGCATATCACGTCCGGTGATTGAGATCTCATCGACCTGATCGCCGGAATGATAAGTGACATCAAGTGTCATATTGGTATTGAGATTCTTGAGCTTCAAACGATAGATGGCACGCCCCTTACCCGGTTTCATGAACTCACAGTTATCGACATTGTAAGGGATGCCTTCTCGCATGATCTTTGTATTCTTATGTACTTCTTCGATATTCATGTGTCAGTTTCCTTAATATATAAAATCTACGATTTTGAATATTATCATTATGAATAATGAATTGGCAAACGAAAGATATGGCTAACAAACACGATATTCGTACAAACCATTCTGCTATAATGTATCCAATAAGTTTGACGCATTCAAATTTGCTCAGTTACACTTTTTATAATGAACATTCCCTCGGAGGGAAGAATTGAAATTACTTATTATAGGTTGTGGTCAATGTGGTGGCAGACTCGCAGATGAGTTTGCATTCATGAACCGCCGAGCCAAGACTCAGGGCGGGTTCGAAGTACTCACCAACACCCTTGCCGTTAATACAGATGTTGCAGACCTTAGCGGTCTTAGAAATATCAAACCTGATAATGGACACAGAATCCTCATCGGTACCAGGCGTACCGGCGGACATGGTGTTGGAAAACTGAATGAACTGGGAGCAGATCTTGCACGAGCCGATGGCGATAAGGTCATCGAAGCGATCAAGATGACTCCGCATCTGGCGGAAACTGACGCGTTCCTGCTCATTGCCGGTGCTGCCGGCGGTACCGGTTCAGGATCAATCTCTGTTCTGACTCAGCTTATCAAGGAGCGCTTCCTTGATAAGCCTGTCTACAATATGATCGTCCTGCCTTTCAGGTATGAAGAGACGACCGAAGACAGATCGATCTTTAACGTCGGTACCTGCCTCAAGTCATCTTATATGGCAGCCGATGCCGTGTTCCTGGTCGACAATCAGCGTTATCTCAAGAAGACCGATTCCATCGCACAGAACCTGGCTCGAATCAACAGACTCGTCGTAAAACCGTTCTTCAATATGCTTTGCGCCGGCGAAGAAACCAATCCCAAATATATCGGTTCCAAGGTGCTTGACGGTGGCGATATCATCCAGACTCTTTCTGGCTGGACCGTCATCGGTTATGGTGCCAGCAAAGTTAACGGCAAGACCGGACATTTCCTGACTAAGAGCGATGATGAACAGAAAGGTATCCGTGCCATGGACGAGGCTATCAACAACCTGTCAGTCAAGGCTGATCCGACCGAGGCCCGCAAAGCTCTCTATCTCCTCACCGGTTCAGGTAAAGATATGAGCATGGACCTCATCAACGACCTGTCATCGACACTCAAATCCATGGCGACCGAAGCAGTCATCCGCAGCGGCGACTATCCCAGAGGCACCAACGGCGTCCTCGAAGTAACCGTCGTTCTTTCTGAATTGACCAATTCAAGAAAAGTCATTGATTATTTCAGCAAGACCATCGATTACATCAACCGCGCCCGCCATCGACAGGCATCGGCCAATTTGGAAAACTATGCGACCGGCACCGAATCATTCGGTGATATCCCGTCATTCCTCTAGTTTCTATCGAAAAACATTTGGATAAACGAACGGCTGTCACAGAGACAGCCGTTATTGTTTTACATATCATGAAGTTACGGATTAATACTCAGCCACATCCCCGTCTATGACATGATCATCATCATCGCCAGACACACCGGAAGATGCCGACATGAACATTGCTTCCAGTCGTTCGCGGCGTTTTCTCAAGATATCGCTATTGTTGATAGATGAATTGTCCTGTGAATTGTCAACGGTAGCAGGTGCCGGCTCAACAATAGGTTCTGAAGATTCAGGTTCCTTTATTTCTTCAACGACTGGTTTTACAGGTTCGACGACAGGAGCTTCCTGCTTTACAGGAGTTACAGGAACAGATGGTGTAAACGGCTCGGTCTGAGGTTCATAAACCGGTTCGACAACAGGAACAGGATTCTCGACACGTCTCGAGATATGGCTCCCGCGTGACATAGTAAGACGAGACTGGGCAGGAGTCTGAACTGCAGATGCGTTCCTTTCAGAAACGCTGTCGGCATAATTCATGACTTCTTTGGCAGTCCTGATGGTAGTATCTGCAAGAGCACGAGTCTCATTAAGATTCTGCTGCAGCTCTGCAATCTTGGCATCAACGACCTGTTTCCATCCTGCGATAGATTCGTTGATCGTAGCCACTAACTGTTCGATGGTAGCAAGATTATCGACGGCTGTTTGATATGCCAGATCAGCCTGCTGTTTTGCCTGCATACCGATTTCTTCGGCTCTTCTTGCAGTTTCCTGCGACTTATTGGCAGCTTCTTCGGTCCTATTCAACGCATCATTGGTTGCATTAACCGCATCGCCGGAATACTGCCTGATCTTGTCGATCGCCATCTTAGTGGTATCCTGAACAGTCTTTACAGAATCGGCAGCTACAGTCATTGCTTCAGTGCTGGCTGACTCTGCACGTGAAAGTGCGCTCTGAGTAATATTGATGGTATCTTCTATGGCCTTATTGGAACTCTGCTCAGCATTCTGAGCCTTGGTAATTGCACCCTGAAAAGTGCTGGTATATTGTTCAGACATGCGTCGCATATTCTCTAGAAACTGATCGACATTGGTCATAGCAGACTGGGACATCTTCATAGAATCGTCTGCGATGCTTCTGATTTCCTGACAGGTTGCAGCCACTTTCTCGGTAGTATCAGAAGCCAGGTTCTGGGCCTTGACAGAAATCTCTCGTGTCTCAGCAGTACAAGCATCCATCTTTTTGACGGAATCGTTCGTCAGCGTCTCTGATTCTCTGACGATACGGGTGATCTCGTCGCATTTTCTGTTGACTTCATCGACCGTATTTCTGGAATTAGCCAAAGATTGCTCAGCCTTGGTCTGAGCATCGTTGGCAGAAGTCTCGATCTTCTTGACTACGATACGGAAGTCGTCCGCAATAGAAGCCAATTTATCAGTATTGTCCTGTGCCGCTCTCTCCGTCTGAGCAACCAGGGCGTTGTAGTTTCGTTCATAATTATCTCTTTGGGTATCAAGTCGCTTGACCGCATCTTCAGCGGATTGCGCAGCCGCATCGATCTTTTCACGATCAGCCTCAGCTTTCATATTGACCTGCTGAAGTGTCTCTTCAAGATTTCTGATCACTTCGGTCGTCTTGATAGAATTATTCTCAACAGTCTTTCTGGCTGTGCGTCCAAGTTCCTTGGCTTTTTCAAGTGCTTCCCGAACGTTCTTCTCAGTCAGATCCGCAGATGTCTTGAGAGCCTTGTTGACATTACCAATGGAATCTGAAGCTTCTTTGATCGATGCATTACCTAGATCGATTTCGTCGAGCGCCTGCTGATTATCTTTATTTACCTGTTCACTATCACTCATAACAACCTCCCAAAAGAGATCCTTGTGTAATTCTAACAACTGGTCCGATAGCCGGGCAACATCGTTAACGACTATCTAATTATGGCATGTCATCCATTTCCTGAAGTTTTTCCTCGAGAACTTTAAGGTTCTTTACATCATCCATATTATATCTGAGAAGTGTATCCAGTGCCTGTTCATCACCATCGTTGAAATAGTCCCACCATAGCCGGACAGCCATCAAACCATCACAGCCTTCGACATCACGGGATATTCCAAGCACCTTCTCGATCTTTTTAAGGCCTCCGGTAAGTCCATGTTTGCGACACGAATACATCAGATCGTGATGTTTCCGTCCCTTCAGCAAGTTCACACCAACAGCTCTTCTTATAAAAGGAAGATCAAAACGGGCTCCGTTAAATGTATAGATAGTGTCGACATCAGCAAACAACTCGTCCAAAGCGACATCAGTGATCATGTCGCCATATAGCTGCACTTGTTGCGAAGACTCTCCGTCAGTAATGAGGATGCCTATCACTGTTATGGATGCATAATCCCATGACAGACCAGATGTTTCTATGTCCAAATACGCTTTCTTCATTAGGCAATCATTTTATCATGCATCATTACACCTTGTTTGAAATATAACGAAAAAGCGGTATATTGTATGTAATACATGGATTAGCTATAATACTGCCTATGCTAACATCGATGGATAACAAAGATAAGACCATTCAGCCGCGACGAGCTCGCGTCAATCACGCGATCATGCTCGGTCTCGGGATTGCACTCATCGTGGTATTCTTTGCATCCTTCTTCTTAGGACGCTATCCAATCACAGCTAAAGAAGTTTTCGGAATTTTCTATTCACATACATTCCTGAATGATATTTGGCCGATCGATGCTTTCTGGACATCCACTCAAAACGCTATAACCATGAACGTCAGACTGCCCAGGATCATACTTGCTGTACTTATCGGATGCTGTCTATCCACAGCCGGCGCATCCTACCAGGGCATCTTCAGGAACCCCATGGCATCCCCTGATATCCTTGGCGCGACCAACGGTGCAGCTTTCGGTGCGGCCTTGGCAATTCTCAGGGGCGGGAATAAGCTCATGATAACCCTTTCAGCTTTCATATTCTCACTGCTGACAGTCATTATCGTAAATCTGGTAGCATCCAAAGCCAAAGGGTCTAAGATATTGGGACTGGTGCTGTCCGGTATCATGGTCAGTTCACTTTTCTCAGCTTTTACTTCATACATCAAATTAGTCGCAGACCCAATGGATGTCCTCCCTGCCATAACTTACTGGCTCATGGGCAGTCTTTCCGGTGCAATGCTACGTGATATCGGAATCGCACTCATTCCCATGGTCATCGGCATAATACCAATCTTCATTCTGCGCTGGAGGATCAACATCCTCTCTATGGGCGATGAAGAAGCACGAACAATGGGTATCAATGCACCACGTGTCAGAATCATCCTCATTCTCGCATCTACACTCATCACAGCTGCCAGCGTTTCCGTCAGCGGCGTAATCGGCTGGGTCGGACTCGTGGTGCCGCATCTAGCACGCAGGATGGTCGGAAACAACTACAAATATCTAGTGCCTACCAGCATGATCTTCGGTGCACTCTTCATGCTGATCGTAGATAATGTCTCCCGAAACCTCTGGACTACTGAGATTCCCATCGGCATCCTTACCGCTTTCATCGGTGCACCATTCTTCCTGTATCTGATCCTTAGAAGAGGAGATTACGACTGATGAGCATATCGGTTCAGAACCTCAAGTTCAGATATGGCGTACGTCCGATTCTTGATGACATTTCATTTGAGATAACAAAGAATGAACTCGTAGCCCTGCTTGGTCCCAACGGCGTCGGCAAGAGCACGCTGTTCAAATGTGTACTGGGATTACTTAAAAAGTATGAAGGCACAATCAAACTCAATGAATACGATGCCAAGACCATCAAGGAGAAGGAACTGGCCAAGCTCATAGCTTATATCCCCCAGTCCCACAGCCCTGTATACAACTTCAGCGTGTTCGATATGGTACTGATGGGTACCACCAGTCAGGTATCAAACATATCTTCTCCAGGTCCAAAACAGAGGGAACTGGTAATGGCAAGTCTCGAAAGAATGGGCATAACCCATCTATTCAACCGTAGCTACAATTTCATAAGCGGCGGCGAGAGACAGTTAGTGCTCATATCCCGTGCACTGGCTCAGCAGGCAAAGATACTAGTGATGGACGAACCCACTGCCAATCTGGATTACGGAAACCAGATGAGGGTGCTCGATCAGATCAAGTCCCTGTCAAAAGAAGGGTATACGATCATCCTGTCGACACATAATCCCGATCAGTCATATCTGTTTGCAGACAGGATACTGGCGCTCAACGGAGGAAAACTGATTGCAGACGGAACTCCAAAGGATATCATCACGACTGAACTGATAAGAACACTTTATAACGTCGATATCACAGTCGAAAGCCTCCATGATGATAATATCAGGTTCTGTGTCCCCAACAGTCTCATAAAATGATATTTCATTTAAAACTATTTTATTGAAGTGCTTGCAAATATCGTAATACTATTTATAATATATTGATAACAGCTAAAAGCTAAGAAAAGAGGAGAATAATGAAACAAAAACTACTCAGCTTGATCGCAGTCACATGCCTGATCATTTCAGTACTCTGCGGCTGCACCCAGGGCGGAAAGACCTCCACCACCACAACACCTGATAAACCGACTGGAACCTATACTTTTACAGATTCAGTTAATCGAAACGTCGAGATTCCATACGATATCAAAAAATACATCCCATCAGGCCCTGTATCACAGATGATGCTCATTGCCATCGCCCCTGAAAGGATGGCAGCACTTGCAACCAAGCTCGATGATGCACAAAAAGGATTCCTCCCCGACTACCTTTTCGATCTTCCTTATGTCGGCCAGTTGTATGGCAGTGCAGATCTCAATAAGGAAACTCTTGCAGCCTATAATCCCGATCTGATCATCGATCTGGGCGAACCTAAAAAGACCATCGTTGAAGATATGGATAACCTCACCAGTCAGACCGGTGTTCCCGCCATCCACATCACAGCCACCATCAATCGAAACGGCGAAGCATACAGGACCCTTGGCAAGATCCTTGGATGCGAAGAACGAGGCAATGCTATCGCTACATACTGTGATCAAATTGCAGGCAATCTGTTGGATATCACACGCGCTGTAGCCAATAACAAGGCCAGTATTGCATATATCAGCGGTAACGGATCCAACAGTGCAAACGTCATTGCCAAGAATTCATACCACGCAGAAGTGATCGATCTCATGTTCGACAACATAGCTGTCGTCGACAATCCTTCAGGAAAAGGTACCGGCAACACGGTTGATCTTGAACAGCTCTTGCTCTGGGATCCTGAAGCACTCATTATCGGTGATTACGCAACATATGACCTTATCAAATCAGGAAAAGCTGATGCACCTTGGTATGAACTTTCCGCTGTTAAAAACGGAAAATACTACGGCATCCCGACAATCCCTTACAATTGGTTCGGTGTTCCTCCCTCTGTAAACAGATACATCGGTATCGTCTGGATGAGCAACAAATTCTATCCAGAATACAGTTCTTTTGATCTTAAAGCTGAGACAGTTAAATTCTATAAATTGTTCTATAACATCGACCTTACTGATGCACAGTACAATGATCTGATGTCACGATCATAATTCATCATAGTTAATCAAACGAAGGCGGGCCATTAGCCCGCCTCTTGTTTTTCCTTGACGCTGAAGTGTCAAAAATGTATGATAATAAAGTCGCTTTCGGGCGGTTAGCTCAGTTGGTTAGAGCGCAGCGTTGACATCGCTGAGGTCAGAGGTTCGACCCCTCTACCGCCCACCATTTTATCCCACATTCGCATAGCATTAAGACGTATCACGCCTTTACTAAAACTTGTCTTCTTGTAATGCTATATTATTCAGTAGATACATTTCAGGAAAGGAGACGCCATGGAAGAGACTAAGACCCCTTACTCTGTTCAGTTATTTGCATATGGCTTCCTTCCTGTCGGACTGGTATCTATCACTCTTAAACTCTTCAATCTGGTCGATTGGAGCTGGTGGTGGGTCCTGGCACCATTCTGGGTACCGGTAGCTCTTCTATTAGTGTTCATCCTTTTGCTTGTAGTATTCGGAAGGATCAAGATCATCAAGAAATAAAAAAGCCAGACGCAGTGATATGTACCCTCTTTACTGGACACCAGTAAGGAGGGTATT
>JAEEGH010024043.1_pt1 | contig 12334 bp, 9 predicted proteins | sample 9134181 | NCBI WGS metagenome assembly JAEEGH01 (sample SAMN16246544, study PRJNA631951) | gut metagenome | biome: gut microbiome; feature: rumen; material: DP-attached | host: Bos | place: Iran: Karaj | collected 2018-10
GCATCTGCTCGTCTTGGGTGGTAGCGGCGGCTACGTCGGCGCTCCGATTTTGAGCGCGCTGGGCGGCATTCGCGGCGGTGCAGGGCTTGTGACGCTGTGCGTTCCGGGTGGCTGTCTGGCGAATCCGCCGTTGGCGTCGCTGATATTCCGTCGGCTGGGCACTGCCGCCGATGGCTGTTTCAAGGCGTCGATGGCGGAAGAACTCTATACCTTATTATATAATAAGACGGCTGTCGCCTATGGGCCGGGCACGGGCGACGAGGCGGAGCCGCAGATTCTGGAAAAACTTCTGGAGACGAATCTGCCGTTGGTGATCGACGCCGACGGCTTGCGGCTGTTGGCGAAGCATCCGCAGATGCTGCCGCGCAAACAAGGCGAGACGGTTCTTACGCCGCATCTCGGCGAAATGCAGGCGTTAATGAAAGGCTTCGGCTTGGATGAAACGGCGCCGAAGGAGACGCAGGCCGTCGTATTGGCGAAACGGACTGGCTGCGTCGTCGTTCTGAAAGGGCGGTTCACCATCGTGGCGGATCCATCTGGACGGATGACGCTGAACATGAGCGGCGGCCCCGCGCTTTCGACAGCTGGTTCAGGCGATGTGTTGACTGGCCTTGTGGCCGCGCTGTTGGCGCAGGGCATGGCGGCGGCGGATGCCGCCCGTTTGGGCGTTTATGTCCATGGAGCGGCCGGTGATTTGTGGAAAGGCGCGAAACGCGCCATGTCCGCCGACGATCTCGTGGAACTGCTAAGCGACGCATGGCTGAAAGTCTCTATGATATGCTAGAATTCTAGAATTCTAGAATTCTAGAGCCATTGGCCACAAATGGCACCACATTCTTCATTCAAACTTCATTTTTTTCTTTTTTTTGCATGGTGATTGTTTGATTTTTAGTAAAACCTATGCTAATGTTAAAAGATGTACTAGTTTCATTCAAAATTTAATAAAAAATTAAGGCATAGGCATGAAGATTTCACAACATAAGCGGTTGGTTTTGGCATGGCTCTTGGTCTGCATGTCGTTTATTCTTGCGGAACATGTTCGCGGACAAGGCATTGATGACGATCTGATGAAAGCTCTCGCCCGTCCTGTGACGACCAAGGACGCCACGGACGAGAAGGCGGATACGCAGAAGACCAGCAAATTCGAGCCGTACCGCACGGGCGGCGGCCATTTGGTCGAAATCGGCCCATATCGCATCGACAATCTCTGGCAGGGGCAGGAACGGAAGGGCGTCGTCGCGGAAGATTGGCGTTTTTTCATGCACGGCATGAAGGATGCCTTCGCGTATCCGCTTGCATGGGATGAATTTATCGATGAAAGTCAGCAGAAGTATCTGGACATGACGACGGAGCTGAAGACGCTTGTGAAGACCTCCAACGTTCCGCCGATCGCCCTGAAGGGCGGCGAATCGCTGATTCCCGCGAAGCCGTTGCTGAGTTTGGACACGCTGGCGTTGTTCCGCGGGAAGACGTTGCGTTTCTTTATCTGGATCAAAGGCGAAGGCGTGGGGTTGCGCACATCGCTGTGGGAAGGCGCACCGCAAATATGCTTCTATCTGAAAGACAGCCAGGGGACGCTGATCGGCTCATATCCGTCCGTTTTCAGCACACGCGGTTCGTTCCCGTGGTACTGCTATCAGATCGCCGTCGATGTGCCTTCTTCATTGGCGACGGCTGGTGGCACGATTGAAGCCGCCGAGGCGATTGGAGACGAACCGACCGTTTCATGGGCGGAGATGATCGGCTTCCGGACGGATGTGGACAAAGATGTGGAAGCCGAAGAGCCCCTGTTGCCGGCCGCTGGCGGACTGTATATCCAGTTGAAGAATCCGGTTTCCGGAACAGCTTGGTTCTCAACGATTTCCTACGAAGTAGTAACGCCGAAGAACACGCCGACGAAGGATGGAATGGTCGATCCCGTGTCGGGCAGTCTCGCCCCGAATCCGGACTACGATGAACTGCCCATGCACATCTTCTTCGGACTGGCGGACTTGCGCAAATGGAACTTCCTGAAGGGCAATAAGGCTTTCGGCGATTTGACGCGCATCGACGGCCTTAAGGCCTATTTGAGAATGGCGTCCGGCGACTGGAGCCATATGCTTCACGCCGTGCCGTATCTCGTGCAGATCTACAACGTCGGAACGCAGCAAAACCAGACGCCCGAATTTGAAAATGGCTGGCTGGAGACATTGGGCGCGTGGCTGGAATCCATGCGCAGCAAAACCACGGGCCTGTGGAAACTGAACGGCCGCGACAGTTTGGAATTGACGGAGGCAATCGTCGGCAACTGCTATTCCCCCGCTGACATTCCGCGTCCGGGTGATCTCGGTAACGAGACGGGATGGCTGAGCATCGGCGGCAAGGCGGTGACGAACGCCGCCGCGATGGCCGAAGCGGTTCTCTCCGCGCAGGAGCATGATCCGAAAGATGATGGTGTTTTGGCGGGATGGACGCGCTATGCCTTCCAGCCAAGGGCTTTAAAGGAAAGCGATCCCAAGCGGATGGCGTTTGAGCTCTGCAGCTCCACCGCCGCCGTCACGATTCTCGCGCAATGCCTGCCGCAGGTTGATGACGGTTTGAAGAAGCGGATCAACGCTTCCATGAAGGCCGCATGGGAATATGCGATGCGGATGGTGTTCACCAACGACGGCAAGTGGTATCAGAACGATGCCATCCAGCAGTTGAACGGCCCTGCCTTCGCGTTGGATTTCCTGAACAGCACGCTGTGGCTGGAACCGCGCGTCGTCGCGTCAGTCGCGAAGCCGAAGACGAAAGCGGAATTCACGGGCGACGGCGTTCGCGTGACATGGGAGGATCCGGCGGATAACGTCGTCTCTCTCCGCATCTATGCGTTGGATAAAAATTCCGACGCGACGGAACTGCCGACGGAACGGCTGGTCGGAATCATCCAGAAGCCCGCAAGAGGCGTGAAGGGGCTCGACCCCCTGCTGGCGGCGAAACAGATTTGCGAGGCCGGAAAAGAGACGTGGGGCATGACGCCGGAGAAGGCGGGTGCCAACTATCTCGCGAAGGCGATGAAGGATCTCAATCCGAGACTGAAGGTCGCAAAGAACAGTTTGGACATCCAAGTGTCTCGTCCGGAATCCGTTTCGGACGCAGTGTTCTGGATTGTCGCCGTGCAGCCGTACGGCGAAATGTCCAAACCGATCGAAGTCGCAGAAAAAAATGATTAATGATTAATGATTAATTGAATGAAGGATAACGCGCCATTTTTCAACGAAAAATGGTGGTGTTCTCAAAAAAGTGAAAGAAAAGGAAGAAAAGGCGTTCAAAACGCTTGGGTGTGGCAGGACGGCCGAATGAAAAATTGGCATGTTTCTTGCTTTACAATAATGTAAAATAAGGACGTAATTGCGAACGGATTCACCGAAGCAAGAGGTTATAGAATGCGCAGAGTATCTGGATTTACATTAGTGGAATTGCTGGTCGTCATCGCGATCATGGTCATCATCATGGGCTTTTCGGTGCCGATGTTCTCGAAGATGTCGTTTGGCAACGCGGTTGACGGCGCCTCCCGAATGATTTCGAGCCAGCTGTCGCTGGCCCGCGCGGAAGCCGTCGCGAAACGCCAGTATATCGCCATCGTCATGCCGGGTGAGGACTTCGAACAGCCCGAAGATGGCGAGACGACGGATGAATATCACTTCCGCGCCTTCCGCGCCGCGATCGTGGAGAAAGATGATGATGCAGAGACAAGCTTCAAGTTCAAAGAGTGGTTCCCTGGAACGGAATGGGGCTTCTTGCCGAGAGGTGCCGTCATCGCGGAAGCAGATGAAGATGCGGAGAGTGAAGATAACACATTGGGGGTTGAATGTGTATATGGAGTTGATGGATTTGATAAAAATACAGGGCAGATAACGAAACGATCAGTTAATATTGGAAAAAATGATAATCAAAGTGTTAGTTGGTTAGGAAGTGATAATAAACTTGGTCAAGATAGTGGTTCAACAAAGATCAGCGACAATGGCTCTGCCAAGATGGTCGAAGGAAAGAACAATACGGATGTCCGAGCCGTGGTGTTCAAGCCGAATGGCCGTGTTGCAGGTGGAACAAAGTTTGTGACGATTGTAGAGGGTATTCCAACGGAGCATGGTTCAGACAGCGATCCCGAATATCGCCTGACAAACGGCAATATCCAAAATATGCGGTTGATGCGGGTCGGTCGGTTGACGGGCAAAGTGACGTATGTCGAAACGGAATATGAAGCCGAATAAGCCGTAAGGAAAAAGACGGGATTGCAACCTGGCAGATATTGGAGAACAAGATGAACGTAAGTCGTCGATACAATCTAGTTGAAGTGATTCTGGCGCTAGGCGTTGTGGCCATCGGCGTCGTGAGCATCATGGCGCTGTTCCCGATTGGCGCGAACGCCTCGCGTGATGCGTCCATGGAGACGTATGCTGCGAATGTGGCGGATGAAATGTTACAGTACATCAAATACCAATTGAAAAATACTGATGGAAAGACTCTAGCTGAGATAGAAAATACATGGGATGATTTGCTTAGTGGGTCATCACCTGTAATTTCTGATAAGGGGCCAGATCACGCTGATATAAAACAAATTTTGAAAGATATTGATGTGACAAAACTTGATGATACTAATGTCTGGAAGGATCCTAGTTCGACATGGGGAGTCTTTGCTAATACCAATACGATATATCAATATAATGATAAACCAATTTTTCAATTGTTGAGTCGTAAGGATTATTCAAGTGATCTTGGAAATGATGACGACGCAACTATTGATTTTCGGGCGATTGCGTATATTTGGAAAGAGCAGATTACTCTAGATAAGACGTTGAGTAGTACAGATGAAACCAAGGGAGAGGTGGAATACAAAAAGGGCGCTAGAATCATCATTCGTGTGATGTGGCCTGCAGAAATACCGTACGAAGCCCGCCAGAAGGTGGATTACGTATTGGAAGTCTTTCAACCTATAATTGATTAAATAAGGAGGCGGCTGAATGAAACGGTTGGTCGTCAAACAACATCGGGTGTTCACATTGGTTGAAATCATGGTCACCATGGCCATCTTGGTGGTCATGATGAGCTTTTTGTTCCAGTTTGTCCTTGGAGCACAGAGAATTTGGTCCGGTACGACGAAGAATATGGAAATGTTCGAAGACGCGCAGGTTATATTTGATGTCATGGAAGCGGATTTGAAGAACATGATTTTTGAAATTCCTGAAGACAATCCTGATGGAGGAATACTATTTTATTTGGATAAGGAATCTGGTTCGGATGATAAGAAGGATCGTCTTAAGGATATGTGTTTCATGGCATCATATAGTTCTGGAGTGGAAAAAAAAGATGGGGCAAACGCTGCAATTCAGAGAACAGGTGTTTACCCTATCTATTATCAACTAGTTCCAACTTCAGGAAGTAATGCACCTTTTATACTGTATCGTTATAACTTTGATAGAGTTGTAAAAAAAGGTGCAACAGACTATACTCCTTTTTTTGCGTATGGTAGCGAGATTAGTAATGAGGCTAGTGATGATTTCGCAGACAATTTGGATGATTTTAGAAAGGCTGTATTTAATGGAAAAGAAAATATTGATGAATTAAGAGAAATTCTTAGTGAAAATATTGAAACACTAAAAGTAGAAGTATTTCCTTATAGTCATACAGAAAAACTCTTAAAAAAGAAACCTATTTCATTTAGAATAACTTTAAAACTTCGTCAAAAGAATAGTCAGACCCCAGAAATTCGAACATTTTCTAAAATAGTGTTCGTAGATTGAGATGAGTAAACTCAAACATGACAGATGAAGTAAATAAAAAGCGCTATACGGCGAAGACAATAATCAACGAGGAACGCATGATGAACAGACTGGCAAGAAAAAAGGACGATAAAAATGAACGCGGGTCGGCGTTGGTGCTGACGCTTGGCATTCTGTCTCTCGTGCTGATCATGGGCATGAGTTTTGCGTTTTCTTCACGGACGAGCCGTCAGGTCGCGAAAGTGAATGCAGATCAGGTGAAGGCGAATCTGCATAGCGAATCAGGTTTGGATTATGCATTAAGTATTTTAAAAGATCGTTTTATTGATGATGATGGTATCCAAAAATTATATCCTCCATCATATAAATTAGATGATAGTGTTCAAGCAACTGATTATGAGAAACGGTTTGATTTTAGACAAAATGATTTGGTATTTAAATCAGAGATAGCGAGTCATAAATATTGGGGACATCAGCACATATGGAGTTATATTCCTTATGATGGAAAGGCAGATAATAGCAATGATGAAGAAGTTACCTCTGATGATGATAAAGATGATTCTGGCCGTTTTAATATAAACAGAGAAAAACATTCATTCTATTATACTTTGATGAATGAAGTCCCACAATTGCGTTTACAAGTATTGCAAAATGTTTCACGTGATGATACAGATAATGATTGGCCTTCTGAATTGAATCAATTATCACTAAAGGTTGTTACTGGAACGGATTATACTGAGGTAGAAGAGTATTTGAAAAAAGTCGGATTCCATACAATTAAAAGTGGAGATGAAATTGTAGGTCGAGTAGGATTTATTGTCTTGGAAGAAGGTCATAAATTTGATGTTAATCAATTATTGAGCTTAAAGGGCGATTCCTCTGATGGTGACGTTCCGTTTGTCTTGAATTCTGATCAAGAACGGTGCGCCAATCGTTTGTTGGACAAATGGGAGGATGAAACTCCTGATAAACAATATCGCAATTATTATTATAATATAGCTGGGGATTATAAGCCGAAAAAATTACAAAATGGAGAAGACGGTGATACTATTCGTTTAGGGTTACATATACAAGAATTGGATGCAGGACTTTCTGCATATTATAAAAATTTACCGGTTGGCACGGCAATCGGTAATGCCGAAGCACGTGTCCGTTGGATGTCTTATGATCATTTATGGAAAGGCTTATATAATACATCAGCAGAATTGGATAACAAATTGTATAATATTTATTCGGGTAGTCCGTTCAAAGATGATTGTATGCGTTATACCTTCTTCAGTATTGAAGAACCAGAAGCATGGCTTTATCGAGATGATACTAAAGATATAGAAGTTGCACGTTTTGATGTGACGGGCTATGAATGGCGGGATAGTAATAATAATTACTATGAAAAGGCTTCAGACGAATACAAGCCTGCTACTGTGATTACTTTAACTGGAGGCGGAAAAGAAAAAGCAAACGGATGGGAGGAACTATCAACTGATGTAGATAAGGAAGATCGTATTAAGGATTTGGCTTTTGTATCAGATAATGAAGGAAATCGTCTGGATATGACAGCAGATAATCTACCTGAATTCAAAGACAAGGATCATTATGAACCAGCTGAAAGCATACCTGCTTTGGGGGGAATGAAAGATAAAGATGAGAAATCTGTGTCTTTGCAGGTTGCAGCAAATATGGTGGATTATTGCGATAGTGATTATTATGCGAGTTATGTTGTTGATGCTTCTGGTAACCCAGCTGGTACATTTGATAAATCCAAATTGGTAGGAACAGATACTATAACTGAAAATTTTAAAATTTGTTATTGTGGTAATGAAAAAGTGGCCTATTTCAATGAAGTGGCATTGCAATTTTTAATCGAAAGATCATTTGATTTAGATGAACATACTTATACTTATAGAATGAAGATGATGCCACAGGTAGAAATGGCAAATATGTTTGGAGATGATGACAAGGTTCCCGATGGAAAGGGTGGTAAAGAAAATATCAAAATAGGTGAAATTGTTGTGCGTGTAAAAGGTAATTTCAGCATTGCTTGTTCTAATGGTACTGCTGGTCATGGAATGACTATTTCTACACCAAATCACACTGATGATCATCCTACGGCAAATGAACCCACAAATAAAGAATTTGAATTAGTATTCACACGGAAAGCGAATGGTAATTGGAGTGATGGATATTCTCAGATAGAATTTAACGTTGTTGGAGGAAGTGAACTTATTTTTGAATATAAGGAGGCTGGTCAGCTATTGCCAGAAGATCCTGAAAATCCGGGTGTGTCAAGATATCAATCAGCAGAAGTCACATATACGGTTAATGTTACAGATGTGACAATGGTTTCGTGGAATGATGAAACTGATCCGGATGTGTCTGATGCCGAAAATAAAATCTATGATATTGGACAATGGAAAGCTTCTGAAATCGAAGATAATAATAAGCATTTTAAGTTTACATATAAATATGATTCAGAAGAATCAATTTCAAACAGTTATGTTCCAGCATATATATATGCATCTCTAGAAGCTAATGATCCTCGCTGTAATCATCGCTCCATTGGTTGGGCATGGAAGAATGATGGTGCTGCTGATGATAACAAATTTATTTCAATTCCAAATGATAGTCATTCAGAGTTTAGCGATAGTGCTTTCCATACTCTAGGAAATGAAAATACCATTTTCAAACCAGCCAATGCTAATGGGTATTATGGAACGGGCGACGATTTATGTGATAAAGAAGACAATACTGCTAAAATTTATAATCTGTCAACGTCATTTATTCGTAATGCTCCATTTGAGAGTTTGTGGGAATTGGGTGCCATTCATCGTGGTGAACCTTTCAGAACAATTAATTTGAGCGTTTTCTCCGATGAATGTTATGATAATGGTTTTTCTGGTAAGTACGAACATGGTGACGCTCATATTTTGGATCAGGTGAAAATTGGTCCTGCGCATTACAGCCGTGGTAAATTCAATGTGAACAGCCGTAGCTCTGCATCTTTTGCTATCTTATATGATGATGAGTTGTTTTCTAAGAAGGATGAATATGATAAGCTAGATAATTCAACTAGTAATCCAATTGAAATGCCAGATTGGATTTTTATTGATGAACATGGTAAACTGCTTGAACCTCACATCAGCCGTGGACAAATTGTAACATTAATTGATAATATAGATGATTATGAAAATGACCGCGAAAAAGAATCTTTCATTGGTAGAACTGCAAATTTGTTGACAACCCGCAATGAAGCTTACACCGTTGTTGTTGTTTCTCAAGCATTGCAGGAACGAAAAGACTTAGAGGATAATTTAAGAGCAGTTCTCGGATTGGCATCAGGTGCTGATTTGTCTGTTGCGAATAAAAAGGATGAAAATGTAAAGAAAATACTTGCAACAAGCACGATAAATCCGACGTGGTATGATGTCTATGAAAGCAGTAGTAACCATAAAGAACATTTGTGTGAAGTCCTTGGAACGAACGTCATTATGGCGCATGTCGTGCGCGATGCCTGGACAGGTAAGATGACGGTTGTAAGAAAAGAATATCTTAATGGCAGTAATTAATTGTAATTATTGTGAAAGAGGGAAAAATGAAATTACTTACACGTTTTTTATTAATATTGTTTTTTGTATTAACTTGTCCTGTTTTTCTTTTCTCTCAGGAAAATAAGGAACAAGAAAAAAAAGAATCACCTAAAGAAGAAAAATCTACACCTAAATCAAAAGCTGAAGCTCAGAAGTATTCAATTGTAGAATTTTCTGATTATAGTAATTTATCTCAAGCTCAAAAAAAGCATTTAGCACTTTATCATCAACAATATGAATTACAAAAGTCAGGAAAGTATAATCCTAAAAAATGCTTTGCTCCTATATATACACCTATGTTTGAGTTTTCTAGGCAACTAAAGCCTATGGCAATGGATGCAGCAGATAAATCTCAGAAATTATTTGAAAAATTAATGAATGAAAAGAAAACACAAATGGCTAAGCGCATTCAAATGCATTACAATGCCTATGTTATTATAGCCAAACAATGTGAAAAAGTGGAGAAAGCGTTTAATGATAAAAAAGCTGGTGATTTAGAAGAAGCATTAGCAATAATGCAGAGACAAATGATAGCTTTGAAACAAGATGGTCAAAAAGTACCAATCCGTGAATGGCTTAATCAAAAAGAAGCAAACATAATTATGTCAAAGATGTTTCAACAGAAGAAAGCTACGCAGGGCATGCCGCAGGGCGGCGTAAAAACGCAGGGTGGCGTCAAAACGCAGCCGAATGTGAGACCGCAAACAAATGGTAATAAATAAAATATATATGGTTAAGAGCATGAAAAGACATTCATTCACATTGCTTGAGTTGTTGGTGTCGATCGGCATCATTTTGGTCTTGGCGGCGATTTCGTTCGGCGGGTTGAACTATGCATCCAAACGTGCGCAGGAGGCGAAAACGCTTGCGACGATGGAAGAGTTCATCAACGCATTGGAGTCGTTTAAGCAGGATTATGGCTTCTATCCGATCATCGACAATGCCAAAGCGGTGAAAGTTGATTTGTCTGCCGATGGCTGGCAGTTGTTCATGAACGAAAAAAGCGGTACAAAGAACAAAAAGAACCGTGCTTATATGGAAGGCGAACTTGGTCCGCTGGTTGATGCATACGGTCAGCAGTTCTGGTATCAATATCCAGGCAAGAAGAATACGGCGAAATACGATTTGTGGTCAATGGGGCCAGACAAGCAGCATGGCGACAAAAAAGGCAATAGTGATAGTGCCAGTGAAGTCGAACATGCAGGAGACAATGAGAGCGACGACATTTGTTCATGGAAGCAGCGTTAAATAGGACAAGAAGTCATAACCATAACATTTAAGGAACAAGAAGATGCGTAACAGAAGAAGAAACTTCACGCTGGTTGAATTGTTGGTCGTGATCGGCATCATCGCCATTTTGGCGGGCATGCTGATGGCGGGAATCATGTACGCCCCTGCGAAGGCGCAGAAGGCGAAGGCGCAGGCGGAGATCACGACGCTGGTCAACGCCATCAAACAGTTCGAATCGGCGTACGGCGTGCTGCCGATTCCAAGCGGTGTATCTGGCGATAATATCGTCCTTGAGGGGAAAGACTATAGGAAAATGATAGGTATTTTGCAGGATGCTGTTAAAGAATTGCAGGATTTGGGAAACGATGATAATAATCCTTGGAAAGGCGAAAGTGATAGTAACAAAGATAAGGATTTAAAAAAGAACAAGCGTCATTCAAAGTTTTTGGATATCCAAGGAAATGATCCAGGACAATTTACGGATCCATGGGGAAATGATTATTATGTTGTTTTGGATGGAGATTATAATGGTAAAATTGTAACTGATAAAATTGATGGTGTAAATGCATCAAGCAATACCTATCGCTTCAGCGTCATAGCATGGAGCAAAGGCAATGATAGGAAGTCTTCCAGTAGTTCAAAGACCGACAAAACGAACGAAGACAATGTGTATTCGTTCCCGACGACGTGGTCGAGCTCGACGGGTCACAACATCAGCAAGTAAGCCAGTCGGCATAAAGGATCAATTCAAATCAACTTAATCATACGGAGCAAGGCAATGAAAAAACATTTTACATTGGTTGAATTGCTGGTGGTGGTCGCGATCATCGCGATTTTGGCCGCCATGCTGATGCCGGCGATCGGCAAGGCCGTCGATGTGGCGCAGTCTGCGAGTTGCACGAACAACATGAAGCAGATCGGCACGGCGAACATGATGTTCATCACGGATAACGATCAGAAGGTTTGTGCCGCGTATTATGTTCGTACGGACGATGCCAGAGAGAATAGATTCATGTATTATGATGCGCTATACAAGTACATTGGTGATGTGAGAACTTTGGAATGCCCTGTGAGAATAGGATTTACACAAGGTAAACGTTCTGCTGATATCTATAACAGTCTTGATTCCGATCTGAAGGAATCGTTCAATGTTTCATACGGTTGCAACATGGATACTGTCAGCAGAATGAAATTGGATGTTACCAAAGGGACGTTTATTGATTACGACAAATCGAATGAAGAATACATCAACCGCTTATCCGATTATAAGAAGCCCTCGAGATCGGTTCGTGCGACGGAGGCCACAGAAGCTTATGTTTCGCCCATCAAAACCGAATCTGCATCTGAGCGTGCGACGAGGGTGAATGCTTTCATCAAAGGGAATATGGTACTCCCGCATAATAATAGCTTCAATATGGTGTTCATGGATGGCCATGTGGAAACATTCCAGGCTTTGTTCAACGGGGACAATTACAACCAATACTGGAAGCCGTGATTTATAGCGGAAGCTTTTGTAATTAACGAATGTCAAAAAGGCGGAACCATTTTCGAATGGCTCCGCCTTTTTGAATAGGATTCTAGAGATTCTAGAGATTCTAGAGATTCTAGAGATTCTAGAGATTCTAGAGATTCTAGAGATTCTAGAGATTCTAGAGATTCTAGAGATTCTAGAGTTTCTAGAGTTTCTAGAGTTTCTAGAGTTTCTAGAGTTTCTAGAGTTTCTAGAGTTTCTAGAGTTTCTAGAGTTTCTAGAGTTTCTAGAGTTTCTAGAGTTTC
>JAEEGH010024044.1_pt1 | contig 12334 bp, 7 predicted proteins | sample 9134181 | NCBI WGS metagenome assembly JAEEGH01 (sample SAMN16246544, study PRJNA631951) | gut metagenome | biome: gut microbiome; feature: rumen; material: DP-attached | host: Bos | place: Iran: Karaj | collected 2018-10
TGTGCAATAGTAAACGCAACAAAAAGTGGTTTACATAAACATTTTAGTTGCGTTTACAATTTCATTTAAGAAGCCGGGGGTAGAGCGCGATTTTCATCTCTTCGCAAAACGCGAGTTTTACGAAGAGATGTACCTAAAAAACGCCACCTGACGAAATTTTCCCTCCTTTACCGTTATTTCCATGTTTTGGCCCCATCGTCCTTGCTTCTAACATCATAATCACTTTCAGATAATGATTTCTGATTATTCTTCCGATATATAGAAAGCACTATATTTTTTAATCGATATCTAATATCCATTTACTAACGTATACATCGATTCTTAATTAAACAGGTATATTATGGTGGATATATTCAATAAAATAAAACAATTGCTACTTCCAAAGAACAAGGATGAAATCAACGACATAATCGATCTGAGCAATATGTCATCTGTTAAGATGATATGCATAATTACAGCTATTGTCGAAAGTCTTTCCATGCTCAGATATTTTATACTTTATTACAATAATCTATACGTTAATATAACAACAATCGCTACTATAGCTGTCATATTGTTAAGTCTTATCATAGCCGGGCTCTCAGAACTATTTCTAAAAGGCAAGATCCATGGGCATAATGTGTCTGTATGTATTGTATATCTATGTATTATAGTAATATCTGCGTTCTGCTTATATACTTCATATTCTAATTACAAGCTTGACAGGCAGATCCTGGTCTTATTTATAGCTAATATAAGTATAATATCTTTTATCCTTATCACACCTTTATACCATGTATTATTACTGATTGTTGAGAATCTGTTCTTCTACGCTCTTTTATATTACTACGATGGAGCCAAGGATATAGTATTTATCAATGCTCTTCTATATCTGGTTGTAATTGTTATAGTATGTATCATCAGTTATCATCGAATGATCGATTCAATCATCGCGACCTATGAAGCCAGACAGCTTGCTGAGGATTTTTATATAAAGTCTTCTATAGACCAGCTAACCGGGCTTTTGAACAGATATGCTCTGGAATCTATCAAGATCAAAAAAGGCGTAACTACGCATGTTGCTATGACAGATATAGACCTTTTTAAAACATTCAATGATACTTTCGGGCATTTAAAAGGTGATGAAGTTATCAAAATGGCAGCATATAATCTTTTCATAGTATTCAGGCGCAAAGACTGCTTCCGATATGGCGGCGATGAATTCCTTATCATGACTACAAAGCTTTCTGAAGATACTTTTAAAAGCAGGTTATCAACCTGGGCCAAAAGAGTCTATAGTTCCAAAGTTGAAGGAATAGATACTCCAATAAACGTTAGCTATGGCGTTGCTTCAGGTGTTATCAATACTAAGGAAGATCTAATGGAACTTATTGAAAAAGCTGATAACGAACTATATAAGATAAAGTCAATAAAGCATAACAACACTTGATCTGCTACGTTTTATTCAAATATAAAAAAGAGGATATATAGCTATAACGTAGCTATATATCCTCTTTTTATATTAGAAATTAGGCTCAATTAGAAAGTGAGTTTAATTAGAAAGTGATCTTATCTTCTAACGCTTTTCCTAAGTTCTTCTCTCTTCTTGGCTTTATCAAGAAGCCTTTTTCCAAGCTCGCCTTTTACAAATACCTGACTGTCTTCTTTGACAAGAAAATACATATAAGAATCAACCACAACCGACTGCGGAAGACCTCTTCCAACAAGTTTGAAATTCCTAAAGCCTCTGTTTATATAGTCATGCATCTGATTTCTTGATATAAATGCAGGTTTATTCATACAGTCTGCGAAGGTTTTCTTTTCCTGTCTGTTAGGACAAGGGAAAGGCTTGGCGACTTCGTATTGAAGTTGTTTCATGGCTTCATCGCGATAATGCTTAAGGCGATTAGGACAATTAGGAAAACAGATTTCATCTACAAGTATCTCGACTCTGTCTGCCATAGGTTCAAGTCCTTTTAAAACTTCTTCGTTATGATTCATGTCATAGTCCAGTACTACCATGAAGTAATCCTTTTTCAGCTCATCATGAAGCTTATCGGGATCTGTTATTCTTTTGGTTGTTGATGAGATAAATTTGAAATTTGGATAATTTTTTCTAAGGTACTTCTCCAGGATATCTGTGTTGACTAATACCTGATTTTGGCCATTATCGGCCATTTGCATTATTAGATTGCAAAAAGTGTCATCAAGGTGCCTTTCCTCTATTAAAGGATTGGTCCATGTGAAGCGCATTGGTACATTTTTGGAATTATAAAGCTGAATAGTTCGTTCGATCTCGTTTTTAGGACAAAAGCCAAGGACTGTTCTACCCCCATTCCAAATGGCTCCCGGGAACGTTCCATAAACGCTTCCGACACGGTAATTGTCATAAAAACAATTTGGATATTCCTGCATAACATCAATAAGAGTGCTATTCAGGTCTCGAAAAACACTAAAGCCCGGCAAATGCCAGTAGATATAATCTTCCATCCCCCATATCTTCCCTTCTGCTTTTTCGTCTATTATACTACATTTTGACATGTTTTCCATTGGGAAATATGGAGAAATGGGTAATTAAGCACAATCAAAGTCCCAAAACCCGCACCACGTCCAGCATTGTGCACATATGATATATTACATTCACCTAAGTATCAAAGCCAATACCATGCAAATGTCACAGATTCATTATGCAATATTAACACAAATTGATCTATCAAAACGTCCTGACTGCAATTAAAGATGCATGATCCTTCTTGGCAGATACGAGTATGTCATCAGCAAGGCTCTTTACTATAAATTGTTCAAGATCATCTTTTTCTTTTTGATCATCAGGAAGAGTCTCTACGTACTGGTTAAGCGACCAGCTTTTAAGTGCCAGTTCACCTGCATCTATGCCAAGTCCCATGATCTCGATCCTTCGTTGCATGATAGGATCATTTAATATAACGCTCTGAGTATCAACATAATCCTTCCATACATTTATTATAGTTTTAAAAAATCCCTTCTTCTTTTGCTCCTCTTCACTTGTCTTGGAGGCATCCAAAAGGCTCTCTCTTTGAAGGAATGATACCTGCGTATCAGCAGTTACATGAACTTCGAATTTATGATTTCTTGTCTCAATCCAGTAGCTTCCATCGAATTCACCGACTATGGATTTCATAAGATTCATCAGTTCTTCTCTAAGAAGTCGAAGCTTTAAACCCGGTGTATCACCCAGATTGTTGTATCGTCCGCATTTTTCGGTTTCATCAAGTGCATCTTCCCAGCTGCTTATATCACTGCTAAGCTTTATGATATCTGTCTTCATAGGTATCCTCCTGATGTTTTAGTTATTTATTATATTTACTATTATAACCAATATTAAAATAATATATATACTCTTTTTGGTAAATGTCTTGTTCAGGCTTTTTGTATCGCAGTAGATAGATTTATAGACAAGATCTGATCAAATATGAACGAGACATTATACCAGCATTTTTATTTTGAGCTTTTTAATCTTTGTATTTCTGGAATTTAAAACTCAGCATTGTGATATCATCAAACTGAGGCGCATTCTTTACAAAATCATCGATATCCTTCCGGACTGCAGGAAGAAGCTTTTCAGGATCAAGGTCCATGTGGCTGTTAAGAAACCTAGTCAGTCGATCCATACCGTAGAGATTATTGTCCTTATCAGTTGCTTCTGTAACGCCGTCAGTATACTGATACAAACAATCCCCGGGTTCCATGGTAAAAGTACCGGTCTTATAAACCATATCTTCCATGCCGGCAAGTACTATACCTGCCTTTATCTTCATTTCTTCATACTTGTATGTTCCATCTTCAGCCTTGTGCATAAGGAATGGATGCTCATGGCCGGCATTCACATATCTTACTTCACCACTTCGAAGATCTACAACCGCTTCATACGCTGTGATGAAAAGACCACCCTCATTGGATTCGCACAGAATATTGTTGACTTCTTCAAATATGGTGCCGGGTTCTATACCTGGCTGTGTGTGATCTTTGATAAGGGTCTTCCCTATAACCATGAACAGAGCAGCCGGTACGCCCTTGCCGGATACGTCAGCAACTACCATAGCAAGATGATCCTCATCTACATAGAAAAAGTCATAGAAGTCGCCGCCAACTTCCTTGGCAGGAGCCATGGTAGCATAGATCTTATACTCTTTTTTCTCAGAATATTTTGGAAAAATAGACGGAAGCATGCTTGACTGTATCTGAGTTGCCACACTTAGCTCGGTACTGATTCTCTCTTTTTCTGCTGTTGCAGTCTTTACATCTTCCATATAGGTCTTAAGATCATCCTGCATCTCATTAAATCTTTGAGCCAGACTTCCGACTTCATCACCGCTTTCTACAGGTATCTTATGGTCGAAGTTACCTTTGCCGATTCCTTGTACATTCTTGGCAAGGACCTGCATCGGACGTGTTATGGTACCGGATACTGCAAAGGATACAAGGATGAGGATAATACCTACAACTGCAAAATATATAACAAAAAGCTTATTGATATTAAAAATCCTGGCCTGCATAAGTTCCTGAGACTGCTGCGTCATTAAGTCGCTTTGCGCTTTGGCATTGTCAGCAGGACTTGTAACTTCGGATGTACTGATGCTGGCGCAAAAAATCCAGCCAGTTTCTTCAAGTTTTGAAAAGGCTATATAACTGTTGATCCCTTCATATACTGTTTCTATTATTCCTTTATTAGAAGTAGACAGCATATTTATAAAATCATCATTGTCAAAATGGGCATAGATATCTGAATTGAAAGAATCGCTATCCATATCATAATGAGCTATGAAGTTATAATCTGCATCTAAGATAAAACAAGTACCTGTATCTCCGATCTTCATAGACATAACATCATCTATAAGATCCTGAAGAGCTACATCAGAAGCTACTACGCCTTTGATATTGCCGCCTGAGTCTTTATAATCAATAGCCGCAGTGATGCAGGTATTACCATAAGTATCAAGATAAGTCGGAAGCCATACCAGGTTTCCATCATTAGAAACTGCTTCTATATACCAGTCGCGTACTCTGGGATCATAGTCAGGATTGAACTGGTTGGATCTGGAGTATCTGTAGGATATCCCGCTTTCTGTTCCTATGTATATATTGTTGAGCATACTGTTGCATTCAAGATATGGAGCAAACATGTATTCGGAATTGGATAAAATGCTGACTTCATCTTGAATCTTCTGCGTATTCTCAACTCCTTTTACAAGGAAATACTTGGAAGAAGCAACTCCCATAACTGTCTCATCAGGTGCAGGGATTGCCTTGCCCTTAAAATTGTCACTATCTGTATACAGACTGTGTATATACATCGAAGACTGCGTTACTATCTTATTTACAGAATAGAACTTCTCATTGGCTGCCTGAGCCTGCTTATCAACGATTTTGACAAGATAATCTTCGGCCTGATCAAGGAGCGAGTCTTTGGCTATTGTCGAGGAATTAAGCCCAAGTGTGATATTGGTGTGCTCGAATTCCTCTACCATAGAGTTCATAAAATAATAAGACGCCCCGAAGATGATAAGAAGTGAGCCAAGGGACATTATCATGATAACAAGAAGGATCTTAATACTGATTTTCATATTTCTAAACATATTTAACCTCATGTCGCGAGCAAAGTAAGTGGCTTATAGAGTTCAAATTGATGGAGCTCGCGGCATCAATCTGTTTTTTGAAAATGGAACAATCTCAAAATTAAGCCTACGGTTAAATTGTATATTGATTAAGCGCAGTCAAAAGAATATCTTCTATAAAATCTTCATATGCTATACCCATAAGCTGCGCTTCCCTGGGCATTAGAGAATTCCTTTTCAGCCCCGGAACGGCGTTGATCTCAAGTACATATGGCTCATTACCTGTATCAGAAACCATAAAATCAACTCTGGCAAGGCCTCTTGCATAAGTGATATTCCAGACTTTCCTTGCTATTTTTAATATTTCATCTTCAAGCTCTTTTTCCAATGAGCTTTTTGCTATGTCATAGTTACCTGTAAATACGATAAGCTGTGGGTCATCAGGCCTGTTCGAAGAAAAAAGGTCAAGATCTCTTCCCTCTACAACAGGAAGAGACACTATATCTCCTTTTCTTTCATATATACCTGCTGTATAGAATTTCCCATTAATATATCGTTCCAAAAGGATCGGATCATCATATTTAAAGATGTCTTCAATCTTTGGAAGATCGTCAGGTCCTTGGATCAAGGTTATCCCATAACTTCCGCCCTGAGTCGGCGCCTTGGCTACAAAAGGATATCCTAAGGCATCAAAATCAAAATCGCCCTGCATGAATCTTGACTTATACAGAATCTCCCACTTTGGAGTTCTGATATTATATTTGTCAAAAAGAGATTTGCACAATATCTTGTCATTTATAAGGCTTGCAGCCCTCATTCCGCTTCCTGTATAAGGAATCTTCTCATGCTCCAGCATTCCTTGAAGAGTACCGTCTCCGTACCCCTTGCCCTGAGTACAGACAAAGACAACATCCGTACCTGCTGCCTTGATCGTAGCCATAATATCCATGCCAAATTCTATGAGTTTTGTCTTGTAGCCTTTTGAATTCAGGGCATCGGCTATATCGTGAGCATTTTGTGAAGATGCATATCTTTCTTCAGAAGTTCCGCCATAAACTATACTGATATTCATAAGCTATGGTCTCCTATTATGATGCAGTTCGTTTTTCTTTTTTTCCAAGTATTATGAATAAAATAGCCATCAAGCCGAATATAACCGCCAGAAGCCTTATACCGGCCTGGTATCCTATTATGATAGCTGCGGCAAATACAAAGGGGCCTATCATCTCTAACATCTTCTTGGTAAAAGACAGGACCGACAGCGATCTGGAAGCGCCCAAATGCTCTATAGCCGGAAGACTTAGATAATAATTGTTCTGAACGCCAAATCCAAAACTGTCCGCAATCCCCAGTAATCCTGCACCAAGGAAAGGAAGCAATATGCCTGATCCAAATCCCGGTACAAAAAGACTTACAGCTATCATAAGACTATATACTATATTCATAGTCTTTAAAGACTTGTCTGCAGCTGTTATAAGGAACATAGATAGCATAGGCCCCGCATATACGATAATGATTCCATATATCAGCTGTGCACGTCCTACATCTGTTGTAGATGCTCCCATATTCTGAAAATACAAGGGCAGATAATATGTTAGATAAGATGCGGCGATGCTTGCGGGAGCTATCATAAGTATTACAAATATTATTGCCTGGATTTTCTGAGCAAAAGGAATAATATCACTTGATAAAACTTTGCCTTCTTTTGTATCTGTATGTAAAGAGTCAACGCCTTTCTTAGCATTATTCGTATTTTTACGAGGAAGGATGGAATTCTCAAGCTTTATTATAAAAAGTGAAGTCATGATCGTAAGAACTGCTGATATGACAAATACTGTCCTATATCCAAATATATCTGCAAGAATGGCTCCCAGAGCAGATCCACAGTTCATACCGGCATATATACCTGCGTTTAGAAGTGCAAATCCAAGGAGCTTTTCCTTTTCATCTTTGCCAAAAAGTGACAGATTCCGAAGAGTCATCCAACAAAGGCCATAGCCAAGCCCCACCACTGCTCTTGATAATATGAATACTGGCAGATTTGGTGATACTGCAGATATAAAGGTTCCTAGGGCAACAAGTATAAGGCCTGACATAAAAGGCAGTTTCCAGCCCTTTCGTTCAAGAATAATAGTTGTAATAAAAATAGCTGAACATGTAAGAAGCGTCTCAGCAGATTGCGGAAGACCTGCTGCCGTGTTGTCAGATATAAAAGAAAGCGGATTTATAAGCTCTTTGGCCATAGTAGGTATGAAAGCTGAAGACAGTCTTGATGCAAAGTAAAATACAAATGAAATCTGCCTTATATAATATAAAGCACTTATCATCTTACTTTGATCATCTTCAACAGCAGCCGTGCCAAGTGAATCATCCGTAATAGATGCTTCTATCTTCCTTTGGATGATCCTAAGCATCATAATAACAATCTCAACTGAAAAAAAGATCGAGGTTACAAGTACTGTCAATAAGTCAAGGATTTCATTTCTTAATTCATCGTGATTGTAAGTTCTATCTATTATGAATTTGATACGCCTTCCGTCTCCAAAAGGAAAAGTATAATTATCCTCTACGGACAACGTACCAATAAAATTTTGATCAGAAGAATGAATGACATTACCATCTTCATCTAAAACCATGATATCGGTTATAGAGAAACTTAGAAGGTGCGTAAGATCACGATCCAAGTCCTCATCAGTTGATCTTTCTGCAACTGTAGTAGCATATCTGATCTTGTCATAAACCTGATAATTAAGGATCTGGTTATGCACGGATATGATCTCAAAGAAAAAAGCTATCTGGATTATAACAAGTACTGTGATCAAAATAGCATTGATATTAACTGTTTCCAGCTTTCCATAAATATTGAACACAGGACCTCTGGCAAAAAAAGCTGCAAGGCAAATAATAGCTATAATAGTAAGTATGATCAAAATATTGAAAGGCTCAGTAGTATACTCTGAAGGCTTACCAACATTCAGCACCCAGAGGAAAACTGCAACCAGTATTATCGTTAGCGTAGATCCGGCAAAAAGGTATGCTCTTATCTTATTCATACATAACCTCATTCGATGGTTGGAACTACAGTCTGATCCTTTACAAGTTCATAGAAAGCACCGCCAAGAGCCATAAGCTCGTCATAGGTGCCTTCTTCTTTTATATTACCATTTTCAAGAAGTATTATCCTGGAGCATTGTCTTATCGTTGAAAGCCTGTGTGCTATGATGATCCTGGTACACTTTAGTTTATCAAGAGCATCGCATACATGCTTTTGAGTTGTATTATCAAGAGAGCTGGTTGCTTCATCAAACATAAGTATCCTGGGATTACCTGCTATCGCTCTTGCAATAAGGATGCGCTGCTTCTGTCCTCCAGACATATTGCTTCCGTCTTCTGCAACAAGCGTAGCCATACCCATAGGCATCTTTCTTATATCATCAGCAAGACCTGCTTTCCTGGCTGCTTCCCAGGCATCATCAATTGATAATCCCGGAGCTGCAACAGCAATATTGGAATATATATCTCCTGTAAAAAGAGAACCATTCTGCATTACAGTTCCTATCTTCTGTCTTAAAGATTTTAGATCTATAGAGGATAAATCCTTGCCATCATAGAAGATTCCGCCTTTTTCAGGTTCTTCAAATCCTAGCAAAAGTCTAAGAAGTGTAGATTTGCCGCATCCTGTTTTGCCAACTATAGCCACATACTCTCCGGGCTTAATCTTTAGAGATAGCTTGTCTATAACAGGAGGCATCTCGCTGGAATATCTAAATGTAACATTATTAAGTTCAATAGACCCGGACAGTCTTTGAATAACCTGCTTGTCCTGACTGATCTCAGGTTCAGTTTCAAAAATAGGCTTTGCCATATCTATTACAGGACTAAGCTTTGCTATAGTGGCAACTGCAGTTGTCAACGAGCTAAGTGCTCCTGATACAAAGGCAAATCCGGTAGTAAAAGCAATATAGTCTGCGGCACTGATTCCGTTTTTATAAGAGATTACGTATAATACTATGGTTCCTATAGTTGATACAGCTGTATTAAGAACCGGATATATCTTTAGAAATGTTGGCGGATTATAAGCATGGCGCAGCATCCTTGCATATATTTCTCCCCATTTGGCAAAAGCTCTTTTCTCTGCGCCGGATAACTTGATCTTATGTATGCCGCTTATCATGGCATAAGAAAGTCCCTGTTCCTTGGCGGAGGTCTCCATGTGCTCTTTGGTTATAGGAATCTGCATGTATACTGCCAGAAGAGTTATCCCTGATTTAATGAGCGTTATTATAAGTGCAGGAATAACTAAAAACGAAGCATAAAAACTAATCTGTATCAGGTAGGTCAATGATATGACTGCTGTAAATATCGCTGACAACCCCGAATTAAATATACTGTTGATGATCATGGCGATATATTCACTTCTTCCTGCCAATTCACCAGCACTGAACTTTCTGAAAAAGTCTGAAGGAAGTGATAATATACGCATCATGGTCGCAGCCTGAAGATTGATATCAAGCCTTGTGGATACTCTTACAAGAACTATCTCTTCGACAAGCTCGAACAATATCATACTGATCTGTACAAGAGTAAGAAATACACCTATCGCAAGTAGTGGTATGGTCTGTCCATAATCGATCACTTCACCAAATATTCTCTTTGTAAGTGAAGTTATGATCATACCGGTTATCGTGGTTAACACAAGCATGGTAACATATATAACCACGTCTGATCTATAAATGTTCTCAGCTGCATAGATCATAAGATCATGCATACCGATCTTGCGCATTGGAAGAGGCTTATAAAAAGCGATAGCCTTTTTTTCAATAAGATGTTCATTAAGTGTTGTGACTTTGACCCTTCTGCCTAGCTTATTGTCATAAAAAGTATATCCTCCAAGATGCCCTGGAATAAGAGCAATAACAGATCCATCATCTGATCTTACAGCCAGCATGGCACCTGTAGCATCATCAAACCACTCTCCTGTCAGCTCAACTTCCCTGTGCATGATGCCATGAGGACGAAGGAGGTATTCCATCTCGTCTTCGGGCTTATCTATATTGTTTGGAACTTCCGAAGGAACGATATGATAAAAATACATGATCTCATGCAAAGCTTCCCTTGTGGCAAGCGAATCGTCGCCAAGGATTTCTGACAAGCGCTTACCGGTGACTGCACTTGCAATCCTAAGAAAAGCTTCGTCAAAAGCTTTCTGATCGGCCCTATTCCTTTCTTTTATCTGTTCATCAAACCATCCCATGTGATTCTCCGGATTCGTTTTTTCTTATGGATGTACTTCTATGACTCTACGCAAAACTCCGCATATTTGCCCTTCATAGCATAGAGCTGATCGTGGGTCCCCTGTTCTATAATGCGTCCATTATCAAGAACTACTATCTTGTCACAATCACGTACAGTAGATAGTCTGTGAGCTATCACTATACAAGTTATACCTCTGTTTTTTATTGCTTTTACAACTTCTTTTTCAGTCTTGGCATCAAGAGCACTGGTTGCCTCATCCATAATTATTATTGTTGGATCCTGAGCAAGTACTCTGGCTATTTCAATTCTTTGCTTTTCACCGCCTGAGAGATCTTTGCCACCTTCGCAGATCCTGTATTTATATCCTCCGAGACGTTTCATTATATCGTCGTGTATCTGAGCATCTCTTGCAGCAAGGATCATTTCAAAATCCTCAATAGAGCTGTCCCACATCTTGATATTAGAAGCTATCGTATCTTCAAAAAGAACAATATTTTGATCTACAACTGCAAGAGACCCTGTGAAAACACTTCTATCTATCTCTTGTATATTTTGGCCATCAAATAGTATCTGCCCGCTCCAGGGAAGATACAGACCTGATAGCAGTTTAGACAAAGTTGATTTGCCGCATCCGGAGGCTCCGACTATTGCTACACTTGAGCCTTTATCAATAGTAAGATTTAAGTTTTTGATCAAAGGTTCATCAAGCCTTGAATATCCGAAGGTCAGATCTTTTATGATAATATCGCCGGATAACTTATCATAACTGTGTCCGTCGTCTTCATTTAAGCTATAACTCACAGGGTCATCAGGATATAGAAGTACATCATTCATAAGATTTATATCTGTCTCCATCTCCTGAAATGTCTGCCCTGCAGATATCAAGGTTCTTGCGGGAGTCATAAAAGATGAAACGAAGCCTTGAAATGCAACCAGCATACCTTCTGTAAAAAGGCCATTGATAGTAAGCCATATACCAAGAACCATGATGACAGAATTATTGATCGCACTGATAATAGCCGGAATAGTCCCCATCACATGCTCAAGCTCTATATAGTTTACGTTCTGCTTATTGGCAGCAGCCTGTATCCCTGACCACCTTTCGAAGAAACTGTTCTCGGCTCCGCTTCCTTTTATAGTCTCTATCATGCTGATCCCTGAGACTGTACTTTGATATAATCTTGCATTGTCCATAGCAAGAACTTTGGCAAGATCTACTCTTTTATGAGTTATGATCCTTGATACTGTAAGATTAATGATAACTGTGACTATGCCTATAGCCGATAATATATAGCTGTATCTGATCATTACAATAAGGTAAAAGATCATCATGCCGCATTGAAGGGCAAGCGGTGATATGACATTAATGAGTCTGGAAGCTATACCCTCATTGGTGTTTTTGCGCTGCTGTATATCACCTGCCATCCTCTGGGCGAAGAACTCCATAGGAAGATGCAGAACCTTCCACATGTATGTCGTGGCACCTAAAGATGAAAACTTACCTT
>JAEEGH010024045.1_pt1 | contig 12333 bp, 10 predicted proteins | sample 9134181 | NCBI WGS metagenome assembly JAEEGH01 (sample SAMN16246544, study PRJNA631951) | gut metagenome | biome: gut microbiome; feature: rumen; material: DP-attached | host: Bos | place: Iran: Karaj | collected 2018-10
CTATATTATGATTACTGGCGCCTTCTTTGCCGTTCGCTATCAAAGTCTGGTCATGATAACGCTCTATCTCGTCGGCATCGTGCTGTCAGTAATCATGGCACGCGTGTTGAGCCAGTGGGTTATCCGCGGCGAGGACACTCCCTTCGTGATGGAGCTGCCACCCTACCGCTTTCCGACGACAAGGGCTATCTTCCGTCATACATGGGAGAAAGGCAAGCAGTATCTGAAGAAAATGGGAGGTGTTATCCTCGTGGCCAGCATCATTGTCTGGGCTTTGGGCTATTTCGGTACCATGGGTGTTGCTCCGTCGTTGGAAGAGAGCTTTATTGGTTTGTTGGGAAAGGCCGTAGAACCGCTATTCCTGGCACAGGGCTTCGACTGGCGCTTGGATGTCAGCCTGATAGCCGGTGTGGGTGCCAAGGAGATTGTCGCTTCCACCATTGGCGTACTATATGGCGATGCCTATAACTTCTCGCAGCTGACAGCCTTCTGCTTCCTGCTGTTCGTACTCATCTACTTCCCTTGCATCGCTACCATTGTGGCCATCAAACATGAGAGTGGCTCGTGGCGTTGGGCCATGTTTGCAGCGGTTTACACCACCGTATTGGCATGGGTGGTGTCGGCAGCAGTCTATCAGATAGGAAGTCTTTTCCTGTCGTGACGGCAAGGCACTTGCTCTTTACTCATGATGATAGGGTTCACCCTTGATAATGGTACAGGCGCGATAGACCTGTTCTGTAAAGGTGAGGCGTATCATCTGATGGCTGAAAGTCATCTTGGAGAGTGACAACTGTTCGTTGGCACGTTGGTAGACGGCAGGCGAGAAACCGTAGGGGCCGCCGATGACGAAAACCAGACGGCGGGCAGTATTCTGTTTCTGCTGAAGCCAGCGGGCAAACTCAATGCTGCGATATTCGCGCCCGTGCTCATCCAACAGAACGACGGTGTCAGAAGGCTGCAACTGTTTCAGTATCAACTCACCCTCGGCATTCTTCTGTTGCTCCTCAGACAGGTTCTTGGTGTTCTTCAGTTCAGGGATGGTGACGACTTCAAAAGGCATATAGTGACTGATGCGCTCCACATAGTCACTAATGCCTGCAACAAATAGTTTGTTGACGGTTTTGCCGACCTGTATCAGTATGGTTTTCACTTTTTTACCTTGTTGCGTGGAATCCTTCCAAGTTCTGGTAGCGGCGTGTCATCATGCGACGGTAGATATTGCGAAGCCAGTAGGCTTCAGTCAGCGTAAAGGCAAGGCCTATGATGAGCAGAATCCAGTATGCTACCGTGTCGCTGAAGATAAGCTGCAAGAGGCTGACCATAATGACGGGTGCAAACATGCCAACCATCGACACGATAATCTGCCACTTGTTATCCATCTGGTTCTTGCCCGTTATCTTCTCGTTCAGCGGTAATGTCTGCTTGTTGTAGACAGCCATCTGAAACAGCATGAAATAGATGGGACCTGTAGCCGTAAACAGGTATGCCAGCACCATTAGCAAAGAGAACTTACCCATGATGACTGGTATCAGCGTCAGGATGAAGGGAAGCAGCAGGATGGCGCAGTAATAATAGTATTTGGCACGCAGCAGCGTCAGGATGTTCTCCTCGTACACCATCAGCAAATCGATGAAGTTGCCTTCAGGACACATGACCTTGGTCAGGTTCACCGAACCGAAGAAGATAAAGGCATAGAGGCACCAGAAATTGCGCTCGAACGATGAGTCGTAGACGCTGGTGAAGGCAATCATCAGCGAAAAGAAGGTGATGAAGAACACCCCCTGGATAAAGCGCGAACGGATGGCTTTGTTTCGCATGGTACTCTTGATTTCCAGTTTCAGGTACTCACCAATCTGTCCGAAACGCTCCAGCGCCTTGAACTCCGAGACATGCTTCAGGTTCGTTTTTTCATTTTTGCCTATTTCATCGTAGACGAGGCGCATCTGCAGCTGGCGGTTGATGGCAAAAAGCACGATGAAGAGCAGGACAAAGAACAGGAACGACCACCATGAGAAGGCGTAAGGTTCCAGGATTTTGTCGCCGATGAAATCGAGTGTTTTTTCGGCCATGGCGTCGGGCAGCACGAATAAGGGCAGAAATAGTACACCATAGAACACGATAGGCAGTATCCACCACCACATGCTTTGGTTGACCAGCGTGCGCACTAGTAAGTACCATTGGCTATTGACGACCACCATCAGATGAAGCAGCAGGAGCATGCCAATGGCTGCCCATGTGGTCATTCCGCCACACCACACGATGAATGTGTAGGGCAGGAAGAACGTCATCCAAAACAGGTTGCCTGTGTCCAGCACCTGATTGACCAGGAAACAGTCGATAGCGGTATATTTGCTGATGGGCGTCAGCAGATAGGGTTTTACCAGCATCATGGGTGTCTGCTGGGTGGCGAAACGCATACCGAAGTCAAGTATCAACAGGAAGGGCATGGCATAGACGAGCACTTCAGGCGTACTTTCCTTGGCTGCAATCCATCCGAGGAAGGTGCCGAGGGCTATGAACTCAATGGCCACGAATGCTGCACCGGTGTAGGTGAAGAACTTACCATACTGGTTAGCCTCGAACATCGGGTTGCGCTTCTCGTTCAGCTTTGTGTTCTTTCTTAACAGCCAGAATAGTTTGATTATGTTCATGATGCTGCTGAATGGTCTTTTATCTCAAGTCAATAATTTCGGCGTCAGGAAAGTCCTTGGAATTGAAACGGAAGGTACTGTCGGAGAGCTTGGCTTGCTTGAAGTTCGAGATGTCGATGGTTGTCCATCCCTTCTGTTGCTTCATGCGAACCTGCGATGGAACGGACGTTTTCTGGTTGACGACGATGTACATCTCCTGAATGCCGCTCTTCTTGCTGTCAGCCTTCAGGTGTACCTCATAGCTGCCGCCCTTCTTGGTCATCGTCGACGAATAGCCTTTCTTGTACATGTAGATGAAATTGTAGGGATTGATGGTCTGCAACTGCGAGTCGTCAGGGTGTGCCACGTTCACTTCATCGTTCTTCTTCATGTAGGTCCACTGTGTCTTGCCGTCAAACCATACAATGGCTTGGGGCGTGGTGGCATGGAACTTCTTGCCCTTGATGGCAATGGTGCCGCTGGTATTCATGTTTTCACCGGCAATGGTAAACGATGCCTGGGCGCCGGACTTATTCGACACGACGGCGGCAGCTTTGTCCAGCACTTGCTTGGCAGTCTGGGCATTGACGGGTAAGGCAAAAATGGCCAGAAGCAAAATGCTGACGACCTTGCCCTGATTGGCTATACGATTGATTATTCTGTTGTTCATATCAGTCTTCGTTTTAATTGTTTATAAATGATTTATCGCCATTGTGACAAAAGATTCTCAAGACTCATCTCGTCCATGATTAATACTTCGCGGGGCTTGGAACCGTGAGCGGCACCTACGATGCCTGCTTTCTCCAACTGGTCCATCAGACGGCCTGCACGGTTATAGCCGATGGCAAACTTACGCTGTATAAGTGAGGTAGAACCACTCTGCTCGCGAACAATCAGTCGTGCAGCGTCCTCAAACATCGGGTCAAGGTGCTGCATGTCCACATCGCGGCTCTCGCCACCCTCACCGTCGTCAGTATCAGGTTCGGGCAGCTCAAAGGCTGAGATATAACCCTGTTGCTGGGCAATAAACTGGTTGATACGTTCTACCTCAGGTGTATCGACAAAGGCACACTGTACGCGTACCGGCTCGCCGCCATTCAGATAGAGCATGTCACCGCGACCCACCAACTGCTGAGCACCTGGGCGGTCGAGGATGGTGCGCGAGTCAATCATAGCACCGACGCGGAAAGCGATGCGGCTGGGGAAGTTGGCCTTGATAGTACCCGTAATGATATTCGTCGTAGGACGCTGGGTAGCAATAATCATGTGGATACCGACGGCACGGGCCAGCTGGGCAATGCGTGCAATGGGCAGCTCAACCTCCTTGCCTGCGGTCATAATCAGGTCGCCAAACTCGTCGATGACCACCACAATATAAGGCATAAAGCGGTGTCCCTTTTCCGGGTTCAGCTGACGGGCAATGAATTTCTTGTTGTATTCCTTCAAGTTACGTGCTTGAGCCATTTTCAACAAATCGTAGCGGGTGTCCATCTCCTTACAGAGTGAATTAAGCGTACGGACAACCTTCGTCACATCGGTAATAATTGGATCTGCCTCGTCGTCAGGAACCTTTGCCAAGAAATGCTTCTCAATACTGCTATAGACGCTGAACTCAACCTTCTTCGGGTCGACGAGCACGATTTTCAGTTCTGCTGGGTGCTTCTTATATAATAAAGAGGTGATAATAGCGTTCAAGCCGACAGACTTACCCTGACCGGTTGCACCAGCAACCAGCAGGTGAGGCGCCTTGGCAAGGTCGAACATGAATACTTCGTTCGTAATGGTCTTACCGACGGCACAAGGCAGGTCCATCGTCGTTTCCTGGAACTTTTTGGAATTAAGTATCGATTCCATCGACACCGTCGTGGGCTTGGCGTTAGGTACCTCAATGCCGATAGTGCCCTTGCCGGGGATGGGCGCGATGATACGGATGCCCAGAGCCGACAGCGACAGGGCAATATCGTCCTCCAGGTTACGAATCTTCGAGATGCGTACGCCGGGGGCGGGAGTGATTTCGTACAGCGTGATAGTAGGACCGACGGTAGCCTTGATGCTGCTGATTTCCACGCCGAAGTTGCGCAGCACGTCGACAATGCGATCCTTATTAGCATAGATTTCCTCGTTGGTTGCAAACTGCTTGCCGTCGTTCTCGTACTTCTTCAGCAGGTCGAGGGTAGGATAGTGATAGTTCTCCAAATCGCGCTTGGGGTCGTAGGGGGTGCTGATGTCGCCGTATTCAGCCACCTCCTTGCCGTCGGCTTTCTCTTCTTTAGTGGTCTCTTCAATGGTTACGTCCACAATGTCCTCGTCGTTGTTCTCCTTACGAACTGGGGTCGTGACCAGCGGCTTATTGACAGGTGTCACGGGCGTCTCGTCATCGAATTCAACAGTCTGCGAAATCGGGTCGTCAAACGTGGTGGGGTCTTCCAGCGTCGAAATGCCGCCGCCGTTGTCCGTCGTATCGCTGCCGCCACCCATATTGATGGTCAGCGGTATCTTCTTCAGGTAATGCAGGGGGTTGAAAATCTTGCGGATGATGATGATGGTCTCCATGCTCAGGTAGGTCAGGAATGCCACGGCAATGAGACCGAGCAAAGCCGTCAGGCCTGGAGCACCGATGAATCCCTCAATTTGTTGACAAATGGCTAATCCATGGTCACCGCCAGGATTGAAACAGGCGTCGTTGAAGAAGGGAGCCAGAAACTTAGCCATCGTCACCGAAGCCCATATCATGATAATGGCCAGACACATGAACCATTTCAGCAGGTTGACCTTATAGGCGCGCATCAGGTTGACTGATACCAGCAGAATGAACAGCGGAATAATGAACGAGGCCAGACCGAAGCTGCGCTTGATGAAAAACCATGAGATGTAAGCTCCTATGGAACCGCATGAATTTTGGAACTCCCCGTTCTGGTTCAGGATTTCACCCTCAAGGGGCTGTTCAATCATACTTTGGTCGGCAGTTCCCGTTGTGAAATACGACACAAATGCCCACACCATGTAGCCTGCAATAAACAGCAGGCAGAATCCAACCACGAAATTAATGCGCTCGTTGTAGAATATCTTGTCAATGCCTAATGCCTCTTTCAACGACGTTGCAGTCTTCTCAGAGGCTCTGCTTGTTTTCTTCTTCTTAGCCATACGTACCTTTGTTTTTTATTACGAACTGCAAAATTACGAAGAATATATCAGATTTCATCAACATTTTGTTGTTTTTTGCTTTTTTTTACTAACTTATTCGTACCTTTGCACACCAAATGAGAAAGACGCTATTCAACAAATACGATAAAGCGAAGATTCCAACACTTCCAAGGGTTGTCTTTGAGGGACGTATTGTGGTGGTGCTGAATGAGCATGAAGCCGAAAAAGCTGTGCGTTACCTGCTGTCACAGCCCATATTGGGTGTTGATACAGAAACGAAACCGTCGTTCAGGAAAGGCAGCCAGCACGCTGTCTCGCTGCTTCAGGTCTCGAGCCATGACATCTGCTTCCTGTTCAGACTGAATCTGTTGGGAATGTCGCCCTCGGTGAAACGGCTACTCGAAGACCGGACGGTGCCAAAAATCGGCCTGTCGTGGCATGATGACTTAATGATGCTGCATCGGTTAGGTGACTTTGAACCTGGTAATTTCATTGATTTGCAGCATCACGTCAAGGAAATCGGCGTGGAGGATTTGAGTCTGCAGAAGCTCTATGCCAACTTCTTCGGACAGCGCATATCAAAGCGTGAACGGTTGACAAACTGGGAAACGGACGTGCTGAACGATAAGCAGAAGATGTATGCTGCCTTGGATGCTTGGGCGTGCATCATGCTCTACGAGGAACTTGTCCGATTGGAAGAGACCGGCGAGTATGAGATAGTAGAAAGTCAAGAATGAATAATACGCTACGGCTATGACAAAATACAAGCAGATTTGGCTGAGAAAAGGGAAGGAGGAGAGTCTTCTGCGCTTCCATCCTTGGGTGTTCTCTGGAGCTATTGCCCGTATCGACGAAGGTGTCGACGAGGGTGAGGTAGTACGTGTGGTGACTAATTCAGGCGATTTCATCGCCGTCGGACACTACCAGCAGGGGTCTATCGCTGTGCGTGTGTTGACATTCAACGACGTTGCTATTGATGACACTTTCTGGGCTTCACGCCTCCAGTCTGCATTGGCCATGCGACAGGCTATTGGTATTGCCGACAATCCCCAGAACAACACCTACAGGTTGGTGCATGGCGAGGGTGACAATCTGCCAGGCTTGATAATTGACGTGTATGGAGAGACGGCTGTCATGCAGGCGCACTCTATCGGTATGCATCTGTGCCGCAAGCAGATAGCCGCTTCGCTTATAGAAGTGATGAACGGTCGCGTCAAGCACATTTATTATAAGAGTGAAACCACTTTGCCCTTTATGACGGCTGACGATATGAACGGCTTCCTGACAGGTGGCAGCGATGAAAACATAGCCACTGAGAACGGTCTGAAATTCCGTGTCGACTGGTTGAAAGGACAGAAGACGGGATTCTTTGTCGACCAGCGTGAGAACCGTTCCCTTTTGGAGCATTATGCCCACGGCAAGCGCGTGCTGAATATGTTCTGTTATACGGGTGGTTTCTCGTTTTACGCTATGCGTGGTGGCGCAGAGCTGGTACATTCTGTAGACAGCTCGGCCAAGGCCATAGAGTTGACGAAAGAGAATGTAGAACTGAATTTCCCTGACGACCCGCGTCATGAGGCCTTTTGCGAAGATGCCTTTAAATTCTTAGAAGGCATTTCCCTCACTTCCTATAACCTGATTATCCTTGACCCGCCAGCCTTTGCCAAGCACCGCGGGGCCCTGCACAATGCGCTGAAAGGTTATACGCGACTGAATCAGAAGGCTTTTGAGAAAATAGAGCGTGGTGGCATCCTCTTTACCTTCTCGTGTTCTCAGGTGGTCACCAAAGAGCATTTCCGTAATGCGGTCTTTACGGCAGCTGCACTGGCTAAGCGGAAGGTTCGCATCCTGCACCAGCTGCACCAGCCCGCCGATCATCCCATTAACATCTATCATCCTGAGGGTGAGTACCTGAAGGGACTGGTGCTCTATGTGGAGTAAGATTGAGAGCTATATCAAGAAACATAAACTGCTTGACGACAATTCGTTATATTTAGTTGCTTTAAGCGGTGGTGCGGATAGCGTGGCCTTGCTTCTGCTGTTGCACGAAGCTGGATATAAGGTTGAGGCTGCACATTGCAATTTCCATCTTCGTGGCGACGAATCAGATAGGGATGAGTCGTTTTGCATAGACCTCTGCGAACGTCTGGGTGTAGTCCTGCATCGCGTCCACTTTGATACGCATACGTATGCAGAACTGCATAAGGTAAGCATAGAAATGGCAGCCCGTGAGTTGCGCTACAAGTGGTTTGAACAGCTGCGCAACGATATCGGTGCAGCAGGAATCTGCGTGGCGCATCATCGTGACGACTCCGTGGAAACCATGCTGATGAACCTTGTCAGAGGTACGGGTTTACGAGGTTTGTGTGGCATTCAGCCTCGAAATCAGCATATCATCAGACCGCTTCTGTGCGTGTCGAGGGCGGAAATAGAGGCATTCTTAAACGAGAGGGGACAAGATTACGTAACGGACAGTACTAACCTTGAGGCTGACGTGCAGCGAAACAAGATGCGCTTGCAGGTGCTTCCGCTTCTTCGAGAAATCAATCCTGCCGTTGTGGACAATCTTCAGCGCACGGCAGAGAATCTGTCTGAAGCCCAGGCTCTGTTGGATGGCGTTATGAACTCGTTCAATGAATGTAATACACTTGATTTGAATGAGTTGGGTAAATTTGGTTCAAGTGAATATATTGTCTTTGAGTGGCTCAATAACTACGGTTTCAACGGCAAACAGGTGGCGCAAATCATGACCTCTGAAACAGGTAGTGTGTTTACGTCTCCAGCAGGCTACGACTTATTGAAGGATCGTCATCGTCTTGTAGTAGAAACCTCGATGAAACCGCTAAAACCACTTATTGTTCCAGAAGAGGGAACCTATGTTTTTGACCAAGTCAATAGATTTTCGGTGATCAGACAGGCTGTTCACATCTCGAAAGACCCCGAGGTGGCAACCGTTGATGCTGCCAAGGTGACATTTCCTTTAACGCTCAGGAGGGTTGCTGATGGAGACTGGATGATTCCCTATGGCATGAAAGGCCGTAAACTGTTAAGTGACCTGATGACAGATCGCAAGATGTCCGTATTTGAAAAACGCCGTCAACTGGTTGTCGTTGATGGGAGTGGTTCAATAGTCTGGCTTGTTGGCATTCGTGTGGATGCTCGTGTGGCCGTATCCGAAACAACCCATGAGGTGTTAGAGCTTAGAATCACCTCACAGATTCAATAACGGTTTTAACCCCTTTGATTTTCTCTCCCTTTGTCAGCTTTAGCACTTGCTGAAGCTTTTGACGGCGCACGGCAGCATAGGCATAGCGGTCCTTGACGTCAATACGCCCGATTTCATCAGGTTCCAGTCCTCCTTTCTTGCAGAGAAAACCGACAATATCACCCTTTGAAATCTTGTCTTTCTTTCCTTTGCCGATGTAAAGGGTAGCCATGCGTGGTTGAGGCGGCGTAGCAGTTGCCGATGATGCATTGTCAATAGACATGGCATCATAGGGCTCGATAGTAGTTGCAGATTGTTCAACGACATAGTCTGGTATCTGTTCTTCGCTGTTCAGGATGAAAAAGGAGCGACCTGTAGCCTCCCAGCGCGCTGTGCGTCCAACGCGGTGGATGTAGCCCTCCTTGCTTTCAGGCAGGTGATAGTGAATAATGTTCTGAATATCAGGAATATCGAGTCCGCGAGAAGCAAGATCGGTAGCGACCATGACGTTTGCTGACCCGTTGCTAAACTTGTAAAGCATGTCCTCGCGCTGGCGCTGTTCCAGACCTCCGTGGAAAATACTGGTTGTAAAGCCGGAATGGCGCAGATAGTCGTTTACACGCTCTACGCTGTCACGGTAGTTCAGGAAGACAATGCTGCTCTCATCGCCCACAGACAGCAGCAGTTGTAAGAGCGTTTCGAGTTTGTCTTTCTTCGGGCTACGTACTTCATAGAGTGTGACGCGCTCTGAAGTCTGTTCATCTTCAGGCAGGAAGTCAATCAGCGTCCCTTGCTTGGCCATATTGACAAACTGCGGTATCTGCTCTGCATTGGTGGCAGAGAGCAGTATCCGACGCTGCAGGCCCGGTAGTCCCTTGATGAGTTTCTGCATCTCAGCATGGAAGCCCATTTCAAGACATTTGTCGAATTCATCGATAATCAGATAGCGAATGCCGTAGCGCGAAATATTCTCTTTGTCTAAATGGTCGTTCAGACGCCCTGGAGTCCCAAAGACAATCTGTGGGCGTAAATCCTTCAGTACGCGGTGCTCGTCCATGGCTGCACGACCGCCGTAGCAGGCCATGGAGTGCAGTCCGCAGCCCATGCTGCGCAGCACATTGTCAGACTGCAACGCCAATTCACGTCCTGGTGTGATAACCAGAGCTGTTGGCCATTGACTATTGACCATTGACCATTGGTCATTGGCGTCGATGAGCTGTATGAGCGGCAGCAGGTAAGCCAGCGTTTTGCCTGTTCCTGTAGGTGACAGTAAAACAACATCACCGTCGGAGCCTAAAATGGCTTCGGCGGCGTGTTGTTGCATCTCGTTAAGCTCCTTGATGCGTAGCTTGTTCAGGATTTTCGCTATGTCCACAATTGTCCTTACTTCTTCTCCTTAGTCTTGGTCTCAGCCTGCTTGGTGGGCTTGTAGCGCTTGTTCAGGCCATTGATGACGTCCTTCGTGATGTCGAAGCGCTTGGCAGCATAGAGAATGTTGTCACCCTGCTTGGTGAGAATCAGGTCGAACTTCTTATCCTTATTATAAGCGTCGAGGAAGTGCATCAGCGAATCGCGCAGAGCCTCGTTGTACTTGGCTGTTTCATTGGCCAACTCGTTCTCAAGACGTGCCTGAAGCTCCTGCAGGCTCTGCTGCTGGCGCTGGATGGCAGCCTGCTGGCTTTCAGCCTGCTCACGGCTGGTAAATGCGTTATTGTTCAGCTTCTGCTGGAAGTTGGCTGCTGCGTTCTGCAACTGCTGACCTTTCTGGGTAAGGGTGTTGCGTGCGTTATTGCTCTTCTTCTGCAGCACCAATGAGAACTCCTTGCAGAATTCATACTGGGTCATCAGCGAGTCTACTTCTACGTAGGCGATTTTCAGATCTCCTGTCTGTGCCGTTTCAGCAGCTGCAGGCTGTTCGTCCATTTTGGGATTTGCATTGTTGCAAGAGGCCAGTGTTATTGCGGCAACAGCGGCCATCATCATGTACTTTTTCATTGTTCTTTGTTTAATATTTCAATTTTTGTTTCTTTTTAATATAATTATGGTGTTGTTGCGACGTTTTGACAATTTCTCTCCTTCACGGCATACTTGCTTTTGCGGCGCATCTCGTGATCCTGATCCATCACGCAGTGGATGCCCCTCTTTTTCATGGCCTGACTGTCGTGAATATGCTGTGAAGAGAAGGTCCCGTTTCGGCGCAACAGCACCTTGACAAGTAGCAGTATCATACCTATGGATATGAGGAGTATGCTGACAATCAGAGTTTTTACCATATTTGTTTTTCTAAACGGCTGCAAAGATACAAATAATCGCCGTAATCACAAACGTTTTTGGGAACATTAACCTTTATTGCCGCCTTAACACATCATATTTCTGATAAAAACCCCATTAACAATGAACTATGAACTATAAACTATGAACTAAAATTATTTTTCTTCCTCGTCGTTGATGATCTGGAAGTCGCGGTCGGTATCCTTATATTTCTCTTCCCAGAACTCGTCGTCCCATTCTTGCTCATCTACTATCATCTTGCCGCCAGCGTCGGGCATTTCGTCGTAGTCGGGATCCTCGGCGGCGAAGATGAAGTCATCCTCCTCTTGCACACGATGCTGGGCGTCGAGGTCGTGGAGAGCAACGGTGTCGGGGATGCGGTTGTGCTCATCGTTGATGGTGCGCCACAAGATGTCTTTGAGCTCGGTCAGGCCTTGCTGAGCCACACTAGAGATGAACACCACTGGTACGTCGCTGGGAAGTCCGTCGCGAAGCATTTCTTTGAGCTCTTCATCGATGAGGTCGCACTTGGTAATGGCAAGCACACGAGGTTTCTCTACCAGGTCGGGGTTGAAAGTTGCAAGCTCGTTGCTCAGTATTTCATATTCACGCTTGATGTCGTCGGTGTCACTCGGAATCATGAATAGCAACACGGCATTACGCTCAATGTGTCGCAAGAAGCGGAGTCCCAAGCCCTTACCCTCGCTGGCACCCTCAATGATGCCAGGGATATCGGCCATTACAAACGACTGTTGACCACGATAGGTAACAATGCCCAAGTTGGGCTCAAGGGTAGTGAAGGGATAGTTTGCGATTTTTGGCTTAGCGGCACTGATTACCGAGAGAAGCGTCGATTTACCAGCATTGGGGAACCCCACAAGACCTACATCGGCAAGCAGCTTCAACTCAAGGATGATAGTCTTCTCCACACCATTCTCACCAGGCTGAGCGAAACGGGGAGTTTGGCGCGTGGCGGTCTTGAAATGCACGTTGCCCAAGCCGCCGCGGCCGCCTTTGAGCAGGTGCACAACCTGGCCATCTTGAGTGACGTCGCACAGGAATTTTCCTGTCTCGGCATCATAC